>Ga0325410_1004652_pt1 | contig 15304 bp, 8 predicted proteins | sample PopdelMetagenome_16_FD_206182 | JGI IMG/M metagenome (GOLD analysis project Ga0325410, IMG submission 206182) | Populus deltoides microbial communities from Bellville, Georgia, United States - Xylem-PdIQD-R3 | ecosystem: Host-associated > Plants > Phyllosphere > Stem > Wood/Secondary xylem...
AAACATGTCACAAGAATTTCCATGTATTCGAGTGTTCTCTTCCTCCATCAAGATTCGAGTCTTGCTCGCCAAACATGTCACCAGAATTTCCATGTATTCGAGTGTTGTTTGCTCACCAAACACGTCTCATGAACTTCTATATAGAATAGGGATGAGCTCGCGTGTCCTTCAATGCTCTTCCTGGCTTGCTGCTCCCAATCAAGCAAATCATTCCACTTTTCATGTACACATATTGTCTGGTCACCAAAGCACTGAGTGCCCACACGCGTGCTGCCTCCCCAACTGCCAGTTCTGATGGTCCTTTTCTTGGTAGTTAAGCACGAAAGAAATTGGCAGGTGAGGTTGAAAGTGAGGTAGAAAGACAAGACAGGCATGCAAAATATGTTTCTTAACAGTCGAAAGCACTTCCTGTAGTTATCGGATAGTCCAAGAGTGAAGACTAAGATCACTCTGTCAAAGAAACCGCACTGCCTTGCTATGGTCAATTATTGATAGAATTTTTTTTTTTTTTTTGATGATGCATGTTTAGTTTAATGATCGAAGGTAATTACTCTACCAGATCTGGACAAATACATGGATATTCAATTCCTCGGTCAATGGTTGCTACTGGCTAAAAGGCAATGGCACAACCCGACAACGGACAACAGGCATTGATGTAACTCTTGATTTTTGTAATGAAAAACCTGAAAGCATAAAAAATGTCATCCCACTCCTGGAAGGGCAGGTAGCAACATAGTAGGTGGATGTCGCCATATATGGTTTTCAGTACCTTATAACACGTTTTCTGAATTAAATTTAATTTAACTTATAAAAGAAAATCAGAATATCAACTCTTCTGATTTACAAATATAAAACTAATTTTTTTTAAAATAACATTGTTTTCAAGTAAAAATTAAAAACAAAGTAATACATTCGAGTTAACTCATCTTATCTTCTCTAGTGATTCTTGAGGCCTGCGATCCATTTATGTCATAATACACAGAATATATCTAAACAGCTCAGACAATTAGCTTTCTGTTTCATCTCCTAGCCGGAATTTTATTCTTTTGCTAGCTTTTTCTCACTTTTTTTTTCCGCCTAAAAGCATGGAATGATACTAAGGCAGCCGCCGGCTGTCCTGAAAACTTGTCAGCACATAGAAATTGCACCTGTGATCTTTGCTATTACAGTTGGTTGCTCTCTCGACAACTATCACTCTGCCAGCCAGCCCCTCTTAATCCCCTCTAGTTTTTTTCTGTTATAATCTTGTAATATACGCCTCATCCATTTCTTTTCCAATAAAAATACTTGTGATAATAACAAGTATTAGAGATATATTAAATTAATCATATCGATAAGATATATCATCAATACTAGTTAAAATATTAGGTTTAAACTTATCGAGTTTTTTCATAATCTAATTCAAATCGAGATTAATGAATATCAACTCACCCTCGCCATTAATCTAGGAAATAAATCCCAGTGAGAGTTTATACCTTTATGCATGATTGGTGAATTTCACAAGAAATGTTTTTCCTTGCATGTGAAGGAAAGCAATCAAAATCTAACTTTGTGAGTTCCAAGTATGAATGGCATCATCCTGAACAGCTACAACGTCTCTTCAAGAGGCTCGAATGTATCCTTGCTGTGTAAGGATCTTTCACTCCACTTTATGTAACTTTAATTTACACCCATTATCCATTCATCAGAACTAAAATGAAGAGTTTGATCTTTACTTTGAGAAGAACACGTACGTTAGACACATGCACAGACAACTCATGGGTCCCAAACCCTTTACCGAAAGCCAAAGTATAAGAGCTGAAAGGGAGAGATATAGTGAAGCCAAGGGATTGGTGGTTGGCACATGAAGAAAGCAACTTAACAGTTTGTGTTCCTTGGAAGGAACGTATGATGGATACCATAAGAGTGCACAAAGCAAGGACTCATCCTCCTAAAAGGTATCCCCATAAAGAGAAAATATCATATCCAATCAATAATTTATCACAAACCTCTTAGATCACGGGAGAGCTTATCTGATCGTTAACTTTAGGGTCTCGAAAAATTAATCGAGGCACATGTAAATTAACCCGAACACCTACAGTTACCAAAATAAAGAAAAAAAGACCCGTCAAGAGCAAATACCATAACCAGCTAATCAATAATTAAATAATTAATAAATTGTTCTAATATTTTCATATATTAAGAGAAAATTAGGGTTTGAGAGAATAAAGATATAATTAATGTGTGTGGTTTTTGGATCACATATGGTTCGGAATTCGATTTGAATACTACAAAAAATTCTTAATCTAACCATAATGGTGAATGTTTTCTCAGATCTTATTCAAATTATAGTGACCAAAACCATTTTTTGAAAAAAGAAAAAACACTTCACATTTTAATATATATGAGAAACATCCATTAAACTCAAATCAATACCATTATCATCGAGAATCATTAATTTTCAACAGCAACCATTTTGATCCAATAATAGCTCCCTTCCATGCTCACTATCTGTGCTCATAAATGATTGCTAGCTGGAAGAATATTCCTTGACCAAATTAATTAGCATTGGATCCATGAACGTGGAGAGAGTCATTACAAAATAAAACCCTAATTATATTGACTTTTACTGCAAATTAATTATGACACTCCAACTTATAATTAATATTTATCTAGCTAGCTAGGTTCAAGGTATCAATAACATGGCATTATTGGAGGTTTACCTTCTCATTGTCTATTACCATTAGAGAGACTTGAATTTCAAATTAGTCAATAATTAACAATGGAGATTAAGCTTAAATCCACTTATCCAACCACCTCTTATCGACCAATCAACCTCTCTAAAGAATAGAATATCCCGTGCATTTGTGCCATATCCATTGTATGATCCCACACTCTTTCACAAAGATGTAATTACCACAAATCATGCACGTTCTCACGTGGTGTCTCGTGAACAAAGCATGATGATGCGTAGCTAAGCTAAGCTAAGCTAAGCTCAGCGTCAGGATTAAGCAATTGGCCTTCAAAAGCCGGCCAAAGCTTGCAACCCACCCGCTTCTCGACACGTGGAAGCGTCTTGTTTAGAGAGAGAGAGAGAGAAACGGCGGCCGCCCATTGGCCACAAAATAAATATGCTAAAATAAAGTTTAATGAAGAAAGCAATGTTTCTTGCATTAAAGCCAAACGTACCAGTTAAACGCATAAACTACAGTTTGCATATGTGCTGTGTGTGTGTGTGTGTGAATATATATATATAGAATATAACTACCAATGCAAACAATTCAGCAAGCATAATACACATTCTTTAAATTTTGTCACACCCCCCACCTTTCTCTCCAAAATGGACTGGACTAGAGGCCAAACCATTGGCCATGGCTCCTCGGCCACCGTCTCGATGGCCAAGGCCAACCGGTCCGGTCAAGTCTTTGCGGTTAAGTCAGCTGAGCTATTGAAATCGGAGTCTCTCCAAAGAGAGCAAAGTATTCTTTCAACATTGAAGTGTCCACAAATTGTGGTGTACAAGGGATGTGACATTACTAACGAGAATGGTAAGTTGTTCTATAATCTTTTCTTGGAGTACATATCCGGTGGCACGCTTATCGATGCGATTCGGGAGGGCGGAGGCTGTCTCGACGAGGCTATGATCAGATTGTATGCCCGGACGATTTTGCTTGGCCTTGAGTACCTTCATTGTAATGGTATAGTGCATTGTGACATTAAGGGTCATAATATTTTGGTCACCGGTGATGGGGCAAAAATTGCTGACTTGGGTTGTGCTAAGAGGGTTGATGAGGTGTCGGGGGATATTGATTTGAAAACGACAGCGCCAATTGCAGGCACGCCGCTTTACATGGCACCTGAGGTGGCGCGTGGGGAGCACCAAGGGTTCCCTGCTGATATCTGGTCTGTCGGGTGCACCGTTGTTGAGATGGCTACCGGAGAAGCTCCATGGGTGAATGTCTCAGACCCAGTTTCAGCCCTTTACCAAATTGGGTTTTCAGGTAACGTGCCAGAGATTCCAAGCTTCATGTCTAAGCAAGCCAAGGACTTTTTGAGCAAGTGCCTGAAGAGGGACCCAGGAGAAAGGTGGTCAGCCAGTGAACTGCTTAAGCATGATTTCATTACCGAGGAGCCAAATTCTGCTTTGAAGGAGATTATTAGCAGCACAAATGTGGACACTCCAACATGTGTACTGGATCAAGTCTTATGGGACTCGATAGAGGAGTTAGAGACAACTTGGGATTTGTCCCAAGAAAGCCCTTCCGTCTCTCCAGTTGAAAGAATCAAGCAATTGACTGAAGGCAATGGAGAAGTGCCCAATTGGTCATGGGATGATACTTGGATCACAGTAAGAAGCAACGAACAAGAAATGGTTCCTTGTAGTGAGGATTATAACTTAGCATATGCTAGTGGCCACACTGACCATTGTGGGGCAGAGATAACTTGGGCTAGCATGGAATATGACTTTGTCTTTTTTCTTAATGAACTCACGTATATTAGTGGGAATAACACTAGCAGTAGTGGTAGTTGTGGCGATGGTAGCAGGCATAAAATATTATTGATGCCCTGTGAATGTAGAAAAGGTGCTTTATGTGGCTGTTCAAATTTTTTGAAGGAAATAAACTTCGGTTTTCTACATGGCAATGCTTGCACATGGTTGTTTAAAAATACATATTTCCTCATAAATCACAGTTGTTAAATTATTATACCGATAACAAAAAAAATATTAAATAATGTTGATGTAATGAAAAGGACATTGACATAGGTTATTTCCAACTCAGAACTTATTTAACCAAGTCCGAGTGAATTGAAATAGTTTAATTGATTTGTAAAATTGATTATACCATTAATTATTATAAATTGATTAGTGATTATTATTGTAAATTTTAAGCTATCTCTTTCCCATAAGCATATTGGAACACCATTAACATTTGTCACAGCCCACCATGAAAAGCTAGCTAATTAGCTCTTTTGAATGCATTAATTCTCTTGTTTTTCCCAGCTATGAAGCTTCATTTCTTTTATTTTCCATTAGTCCCTCAAAAGAATACACATAACATTTATGTGCTGCTTGTGCAAAGGAAGCCAAATGTAAGACTTTATGCAGCACGTACAAATTTTCTTTTGCTATAGTGGCTTGCACATCTAATACAAATTTCCCTCCCTTATCTGTGATCTGAAATGTTTTTTCACTCTAACTTGGTGACGGAAGAGTTCTTTCACTAAATAGGAGTTAACTAGTATGCTCCATGGATTTCATGGCTTTTGTTGCTTCAATCGTCACTGATATCAGTTTCAAAGATTGTTCCCTATTTTGTTCTTTGTTGCACCTATGCTATTCCTGTTGTGATGCTTGATATGAAACTCTATGGACAGAGGTCTACAACAGAGAAGAAGTTTATATCCACGCTTGCAAATCCGACTTGCCAGATATCAGTAATAGGGAACTTGGTGGTTGCAAGGACAGCATCACAGATGAGGTGGAAAGAAAGTGCTATTTGCATTTTTTCCCCTAGGCATCGTACATTACTTGGTGCTCTTTGTTACACTTTATCAGCGTTTATCAGGTGGGAATAGCTTTCCTGCACTGTTGAGGCCTGTATTCTTCTTGTTCTTTGCTGCACCAAGCACGGCAAGTTTAGCTTGAACTCCATTTCTGGAGCTTTTGATACTGCCTCAAAGATGCTGTCCTTTCTCTCTTTGTTCCAATTCATGCCTCTGGTAAGCTACGTTCAAACTAGGGCTGTGACAATACCATATTTGTTCTGTGTGATGAAAAGTTTGGTTCAAATCTAATTTATCATTCTCTAAGAGAAAATTCAAGGTTGCGTGGTGGGCTTATTCATTCACATAACACTCCTGGCATCCGTTTCTGATGAATATGCAGAGGAGGTTAAAGGTCCTATAGCATCAGCACAGATGCTTGTTTTATCTGCACTATCAGTTCCGATCTTCCTTGGCTTGATGGTACTCGCCGTAATAAACACTGATAGGGATCTCCGTGAAAATGATCCTGCGCTCCATTGTAAATACTGATAATTTTTCCAGTATTTCAAAAACAATAACTTCAGGTTAAATTAATCATAGTCAATTGTAAACACAAATCATAATTACAGATCAAAGTTCGAGTCTCACTTTTGTCAATTCATCACTGGCCTCAAAAAAGTTAGCCCGACTCACCAGGACAAATATTCAGAAACAAGAGAAAATCAGCAGTATTTGTTCTCTTTAACAAAAAACCATGTTGGGAAAAAAACATACCAGAATTTCTGCTGACAAAATACATCCCTTCTTTTCAACGTCAAGCTCTACATTTGAATTGAACTTAACACAAAATGAGAACCTATTTTTACACTCCTTTTCTCTGCTTTTCAGTTTGTCTTTTTCGCCACACTTACAGGCTTACAACAATGCATGGATGGCAATTAAACCCTAACTATGAAACCCATCAAGAAAATCCCCAGTAATAGTATGACAAAAAAAAAATGAGGATAAAAAGGTTATTTGACAAGTGGGGCTCAGTTCCTCAAGTATTCTTCTTGCTAGTTGAACGTGAAAATCTCAAGTCTAGAGATTGCAACTGGCTCCTTAGGTTCTGGTTCTCTTCAAGCAAACGATCATACTCAAGAAGGAACCCTTCAGATTGCTTACTTAGAGCAACTGCATTAGCTTCTGATGTATTTACCTCCCTTGTCTTGATTTCCAATTCAGATTCCAGCTGTTTAAGTTTTTCTCGCAGTGTGGATGCCTCTGCTTCTAATGCTTTGGTCTCCTCAAACTTCCCATCCTCAAAACTTCGATTTTGTTTCTTTACATCCTCCATGGTCTTCCTCCTCACACGGAGTTCTCTAATATAATGGTGCAGTCGGTCTATCATTAGTCCAAGAAAAAGGAAGGAACCTGCACATAGTTATCTCAAGTTTATACAAATTGAAGTGCGAAAAAGGTCTCTAGAAACAAGGAATTCTCAAAAGTAAATTGCCTAGTCTATCAACTCAAAAAATAAAATAGAATAAAATAAATGATTTAGAAACAGACAAGGCTCACTTCTAAGAGTGCTGCCCAGAAAAGATATATTTCTCAAGAGAAAGCACTTACACCACTCCCTTTATACATTATTTACAGAAATACGGTTTCCAACACTACATTCTAGAAGATTCTTGAACAAGTTCACTGGAAAGCTATTCTAAAAATACAAGAAAGAGATCGCATGGCATAACAATCAATTTAAATTAAGGTAATAGTCATTCTGGGACTGTGCAGAAGTTCATAGCATGTTGAATATTACATCTTGCGTAACAAGGTTTCCTTTGCACAATTTACTGCCAGTAAATGGCGAGAGAGAAGAATCAGAAGAGGGATGATGCCAACCACCAAGTGTAAAAGTTTGATAACGGCAAATGTTCAGAAATGAAAACAGATACTTGAAGTTACAAAATTGGATTATGACCAAGGTGTTGCAAAGCATCTGAAGCACAGCATTCTGAAATGAAAAACTTATGGTTGAAAAACAGCATGTTGAATTTTATTATAACTGAGGTTGGACAGCATTCTGAAATGAATAGATATTGGAAGTTATATAACCCACCTTCGGCTTATAGTTATTTGCATTTATAACCATAATCAGTGTACAATAGACCAGAGCATGTATAATGGGGGGGAAAATTAGTACAGCTGAAGAGAACTCCATTGGTGTAAGAAGATGCAATATTTGAAAGTACTTTTGCATATATATGATTCAGGATGTTCTAAGTTTGACATCCCAAGGGAACCATAGGTGTGCAAGGCATGACACATGTATAGACCAGAGCACATATACTGGGGAAAAAGTTCGTACAGCCGAAGAGAACTCCATTGGTAATAAAAGATGCCATATTTGGAAGTACTTTTACAGGTATATGATTAAGGATGCTCTAAGTTTGACATCTCAAGGGAACCATAGGTCTGCAGGGCATGACACATGCATAGAAAGGTACGATATCTTTTTTTTTTTAATTAACGTGGGTGTCTGGGCCAGTTTGCACGCACCTCGACTAATCCCACAGGCCCTAAAGTTAACGACAATATCATTGCTTCACTATATAGAAGTGATATAATGAGAAAAAAAATCACCATGTATTGCTCTTTATTTAAAGTTTCCTAGTCACAGCATTCTTTTCTCTTTTTTTCTTGTAAAGGAAAAGCACATTTTTTCCACCTTATGCATTACTATAGCATCAAGGCAGAGTTCAACCATCTATAACTTGAAAAAGCAGAGGAACACGTGAAGACATCAATGCCATTCAAAATGATTTTCCTCATCAAATAAGTGTCACATGCTGTCTTTAAGAGCTTGATCACAGCAGTAAAGAAAGAATCACTTAATGGAAAGGCATCGATGCCATTCAAAATGATTTTCCTCCATCAAATAAGTGTCATATGCTGTGTTTAAGAGCTTGATCACAACAATAAAGAAAGAATCACTTAATGGAGACTCTCCTAAAATCATGAGCAAAGAGGTCCAAATCCAAAGTCCTCCCTTGATCTAACAAGGAAAAACATAATATTTGGACTCCATTTGCTAAAGGTCAATCAAAATTCAGACATTGGAGTTATGCAAGTCAAGATATTCTTTTCTTCCGCGGCACTAATTGCTTGATGATTTATCTTCCATAATGATGGAGGATACAATGCTATCTTTCTAAATTCTAAAAAACCTAGCTAATAATAAAGATGGTCAAATCAAATGCCTCATTCATCACATCATTCAACATGCATGATTTGAAGCAAGAAAAAAAAAAACCTCAATTTCACAATCAAAACTCAAGAACAAATCTCTAATTTAGGTATCATTCTTCAGCATTATATCATTCTTCAGCGTTATATCATTTTCAGCGCTAACAATGGATCTAAGATATCTCCAATCCAAAATGAAATAGCAATTTTTCTCATCAAATCATGAGTAAAACAGATAAATTATCAGCCCCACCAAACCAATCACAAACATTCAACGAAATCAAATCTTCAGCACACAATCCAATCACATTACATTAACCCCACAAAGCTGAAAACTTTAACAAAACAAAAAAAAAAAACATAAAACCAAAAAAAACTCAAGAAACCAAGAATTGTTACCCATAAGAGTAGCCTCCAGCAGATGTTTAGCCAGAAGAACCTGGTCTGTAGGATTAACAGCACCACCATCATCGATCCAACGTTTCTGGATCTTCACCATACTATAAACACTTGACATTAAAACCACAAACACTGTCCCTGCAACTGTCTTAACCATGACTGGTCCCCGCCCTCTCTTGACTCGATCCAAGCTCATTATCAACAACTTCCTTAATGGGGTCTTGAAAACAAATAACAATATTATTGCCATCTCTGAAAATATCACTGTAAACAAAAGCTGAATCATTTTTTAGAGTTCTTTTCTAGCAAAGGTTGAGTCTTTTGTGTTAAATTTTAAGAAGATTGAATCTTTGGGTGTCCAGGATCAAGAACTTTTTGGGTTTGAGGTATTTATAGCAACGAAGATGATGATCAAAGAAAGGTTACAGAGATCACGTAAAAGAAGAGGTTTTTATTGAATGGAATGGAGAAAGAGATGGTGGGTTTTCTATTTCTCAGCATTAATGAGAATAATTTTGAAGTCTCCTTTGAAATGTCTTTTCTTTTTTTTTTGATATGTGAAGGTAGAAATTTATATAGTCCTTGTATCTTTTACATTTAGTCAAATTAATCCTTTACTCTGAATCGAGACAAATAAATCCTTCCAATATGAGAGTGTTAATAGATGATGTTGAACCGAATCCAATTGAATTGCTGGTTGAATCATCTAGCCAATGAATCGGCACCTGGAAAAGATTCAAGCTCTAGTTCAATTCTGATAGACGAGCATTAATAGATCAATTTAATATAAAGTGTAAATTTAAAGTAAGAGGATCAAATTGACTAAAATATTTTAGATATGTGATTTGACTAAAAGTTAAAATGTGATGGACTACCTGCGAGATTTTTGTACTAAACAATTTAATTACATGTTTTTTACTCATAAGAATTCCCCGTTGGAACATGAAAAAACGAGTGTCCTTTTTCCTTCACAAGAATGGTTTCCTTCCTCTTCTTCTTTGCACCCCACTATGCTTCTTGAACGTTTCTTGCATTTAACTTATAATCTAAGAAATCATTTTTTTTTAGTTTGAACACTACTTTATACCATAACGCTAAGCTGAAAATTAAATATTTTTTTCTTAGAGAATTGTTTGATATTTGTTTTTCAACTTAGATTATCAAATTAGTTTTAAAATCTCTAGACTTAATTTATTGATTTGATCGGTTTAAAATTAAATTGTATAAGAATTATAATGATGTGATTCTATTGATTTGATAAGCTTTAAAATAAACTGAAAACTAATAAAAACATGATTTGATTTTTTAAAAAAAATCAAGATGATTATTTTTTAAAATATTAAGACAACGACATATTAGATGTACTCATTTCATGGCTTAACCTAATAAATTCATAATTTTATTTTTTAAAATTATTTTTTATTTAATTATACGATTACAAAAATAAACACTTATAAAACAATGCATAAATCAAATGTCATAGTGTTTATTTAAAATTGTGATAAATTTATAGAAAACAAACTGAATTGTTAAGATAAATTTAAAATTAAATAATAAAATTAAGAAAAAACAGAAAAAAAAGGAGGGTAATGCAAGAAAAAGGAACCACTTCCTTCACCGTGAAGGAATTGAGTTGGCACTCCAACTCTTTTTTATGTAGAAAGTAATGTTTATGTATTTATAAGAAGGAAAAATGATATACAAATCGTAAGATTTTGTGGGACTTTTGTCAATGAATTCATGAAATACCTACGATCGAACTTATTATAATTTATTTATAATTAACAAAGCTTCAACCTAATCGATCCCTTGTATGCTAAAATTAGTTGATGTTGCTGCTGATAATGATCAGTACCGGAACTCTATTTCTGTCTGAAGAATACTTTTCAATCTTGTTTGCAAGTGTTAGAAAAAGAAAGCGGGAAAGTGAAAGTTAGCATAGACATCTACTAGTGTGCCTAAAATCAAAGATATAAGACAAGCAAAAACAATGAGCCATTGAAGCAGCCTAGTTGTTCTTGTTCTGGCTTTATTTTTTTTTAAGAATGTTTTATAGCTTCTAATTTCGAGTTATTAAGGAAATAAACGAATACATCAAGAAGTTAGTTCTTTTTTTTAAAAAAAAAAACCTTTCCAGTATTCATTTTAATTAATCCCAGTTAACCCACCTAGCTTGACTTAAATCAGGTCATGCCCCGGCCAGGTTTCATTAGCATGGTCAATACCCTTGGAGAATAACAATCCTTTAAATCTCATCATAATATAAACACAGTACACACAGGCGTGCAAGCTCATGCAGCAAATTATTTGAAAAGAGGCTCAAAAAATAAAATAAAAGTAAAAACACATAGAGCAATAGAAAACATTTCCAATAAAAATTTCAATCAACATTCATCACACGTTACACGCATATAAATAAGAACTAATGTTGCTGAGTTTATGGTTGCTGAAAACATTGTCCTAACCACATAATATATCCGTGCAATTGGAAGCATTATTCATCAATGGTGACATATCATCAATGATGACATATCGTGATTTCTGATATTTTCTGATGTTCTTCTTCTGTTAGCCTTTGGTCAGCGCCATGGACCTTGCTCGGAGATTCAGAAATATTCCCCTGAAAATGAAGGAAAAGATATGGCTGATTTCATTTGCCGCAAAATCTAGTAAAGTAAATTAAGCGATGAGTAGGTTGGAGACGAAGGGAATACCAGCCGACTGCGATAAGGCTGTGGAAGATGACGCGGAATTGCTGTGGTATGTACTGGTGATTTACCCACCCAACAACAGGCCAGAACTGCATTTTTTTCATTTATCAAAGTTTTATGACAATTAATAGACTTGTTATTTAATGTACTGAACTGATTTAACTGTAATCATAAAGGAGCAATACCGTCCATGATGTGAACTGCACTGCTGGGTATTCCTTCTTCAGTTTAGTTTTCACCTGCAACCAGGGTCTTCCTGCATTTCATGTTTCTTGTTAGATAATAAGCACCAATAATGTTCTCTCTCATGCAACAAACAAATCAATCAGCACATCATTTCCTAATGTCTGTGAAATTTTCTCATACCAAGCCAACACATGCTTCTTCCAAGCTAACTTCGTTTTAAATTTCGACAGTTCGACTTTAAAGTCATGCAAAAGTACTTCAAATTAAGAAATGGAAGAAATCTTACATTAGGATCATAATTGGGGAGTAGTAGTGCAAGGAATCAATTTATTTTTTAACCCCTTTGTTGCTGCTAAAGATTCTTTTCCATGCATCTAGACTTATAACTTCACCAACGTAGTTTTTTTATGTCTTACCAGATTTTATGGAAGTGAAGCTTAGAAAAGCCAACCATCAGATAGGATTGCAGCATTGCTGAGTTAAGAATCTTAAGATGCAGATACAGACTTACCATCGATAACCATCCCATAATAAACCATGAAAACCAAGTTGTTCCAAGGAGAAGCTGTCAACTGCTCCACTGCCACCTGATATAATGATTCAGCGTTTTAGAATGGCTTTTAATTTAATAGGCTAGAAAAATGCGTGTGATTGATTGAATGATCATCACTATTTGTGTAGGCATCAGGTGTTGCAGTAATATATCGAACGTAATCACGGTTGAACAAATTTGAACACGACACTAGTTATATGATCAAAAAGTTCTAATTTATAATAGAAGAACTGAGAATCTGGAATTTTACAGGTGGAGTCACAAGTTAGTATACCTTCTTGGCAACTGTTGTTGTATCCTTCTTTCCCTTGAAAAGTTTATCCAGTAGTATATGCAGGTAATGGCCGAATGGTCCAAGATATCCAAACCCAAAAAGCTGCATTTAGCCACGTTAGGATGAATGATTGTAAGAGAACAGGAAAGGTTGGACAGTAAATACACATATTTTAATTAACATTTCAGAAGTTGACATGCATGCAACTTAGAATATCTACAACTTTTTATAGCATTTAAAGATTCAAATTAATTTGCTGTAACTTAGGATCACTATTGTGTTTTGTTATGGTCAATTCAACTACGATTGAAATATAGGTAGATTTGATCATCTTTGTGCACAAATGCTTGTCATTTGCATCTAATGCCTGATAAATACCAGAAAGTGACCAAAGGTAGACCAGTGGTTAAATAAGTTAATTTAATCCTGCCGAATAGGATCACCACACAAAAACACTCATTCAAAATTTTATTGCTGAATATTCTCTCTTCAAGTAGTTTGCTGAAATACAAGCTAAACAACTCGATTTATACTAGTCCTAGGTCTATCCTGAAGCAGAAAAAATCCTAATAAATAATTATAGAGCTACAATATATTTGGTATTCCTAAACTAAATAGGAAAAAATAAAAACACTATAAAGAAAAATATTTCCTAAAATAAATAAGAATAAAAATAACAAAGGAAACAAATAAGTTTCCCTAAAAATCATCCTGCATCATTTTTCAATCACGATTTCCTTTCTTTGCTTTCAATAGCCCTTGACTATTTGATATCAAGCTTGATACACATTCACCAAGCAACGTCAACATGGTTCAATTTTGAAACAGAAGAAACAATTTAGAAACCAATGCAAAGTTGCAATTTCTCTATCACAGTATACCAGTCTACAACTAACTGAACTACACTGAGATAAGTTGACTTCATTGAGCTAAAGCTGATAATCCAAACTTCCCACAAAATCTCTCAGCTTTCCTACTATTTCCTATCAATTAGAATTTTGCTTACTCCAGAGTCCTAACGCATAAATTGCTAAGGATTCTGGTTCTGCCGATCAATGAAGTTAGTGTATTCTATAATAAAAATCAAAAGGGAAAAATAAACTGAATGGTATAAAACTCATACGGCTCAATCAGTTTCATTGGAAAACAATTGAAGGTAATGATATGAGAAAGAAACTAGCTTGTACCACTTTGAGCAAAATCCTTTTAATTTGAAGTTTCTGAATGCCAGAGAGTTTCTGTGATACTATGTCACTGAGAGCTGACAACACCCCTGCTGTAATTGCCTGCATTACAAAAATTTTCTTACAACATCAGATCGCATTACTAATTCACAAAGGTTAACAATTTAATAATTTAGATCTCAATTTTTTACTTCCAAACTCAAAACAATTGCAATTATCAAGAGGGCAGTTGACCTCAATTTCCCATTTTTAAAAAATTCAGAAAACTGCCAAGACCCAAACTTTCATCACATTCTTCCCTCAACCAAAGTAACCCATAAAAAATCAAGCCAAGAAAAAAGAAAAAACTAGAAAAGATTCATACTTTCATCGATTTCTTCCTCAATCAAGGCAACCCATCAAAACCAAATCCAAAACAAACAAGAATACACATAAAAAAACGGAGAGATTGTTTTCAAATACAGACCTTAGTTCTTAAGGGGTGTTGTTGAAGCTGTAACATATACTGTTGCAGTCCCTTCTTTGCTACTGACCCCATTTTTGTTTTTCCTTTCTCCTCTCAGATTGAGCAAGGAAGACTCAACTTTTTATACTAATAATCACTCTCACCTAACCCCCTCTCGTCTCCACTCTTGCTAACCTGACCAGCTGCTCGCTCTAAAATATCTAACAAGACATAAAAAAGTGACAAGTGGTACTTAAGTTTTGGAGTATCAGTTCTGCCTATATGCAAAGCCAATATGAGATACGTGAGTTGACTATATTCACAGCCATAGTTATCAAGCTAAGTAGGTGATTAACCGGTGGGGCAACGTTCCAGTCACAAATTCATTATCATAATTTATAATTTGGTTCAATAATTTTTTAAGTCAAAATAATATTACTATTTAAAAAAAATAAAACAAGATTTTAATTAAATTAATTGAATCATACCAGATCAATATCAATTATGGATTGAATGATAAACTTTTTAGTTGGTCAAGAAAATGATTTGCTAACCCTTCTATTTGTTTATGGACACTAACTCGAAAATATAAAATTATTGTGATTTGACTTTTCTTTTGATAAACCATATGTCTGTCTCTCTACCAGCATCTTGATGTTAAAATTTAATTTTTGTGTGTTTTTTTTTCCCCGATTAGAGTTCAAGTTGATGATTTTTAGAAAATAATAAATAATCAAGAAAATACTCTTTGATGGAATCATAATTTAATTTGTGTTACACCTTTGTATGAAAATGATAGATTATTTGGTTTAGGAAGAAGGTCATAGTTTTGGAATTATTTAAATAAATGAGCTATCT
>Ga0325410_1004654_pt1 | contig 15300 bp, 5 predicted proteins | sample PopdelMetagenome_16_FD_206182 | JGI IMG/M metagenome (GOLD analysis project Ga0325410, IMG submission 206182) | Populus deltoides microbial communities from Bellville, Georgia, United States - Xylem-PdIQD-R3 | ecosystem: Host-associated > Plants > Phyllosphere > Stem > Wood/Secondary xylem...
GTCTTCTACTTTGACTTTCTCAAAAATTCCAATACTGTCAAACAGGTAACATTTTTGGTTAATAGTCCAGCATTGGGTCACCACCACATTGTTTTTTATGAGGCTTAAATGCCCGCTTTGCACACTATGGCAATCGGCAGCATCTACCGTCTACATTTATAACAAGGCAAAAAAAAAAAAAAATTACGATGCTTTTGACAAAGTAAAAATTGTTGTGGAAAGGTGGTTGATTGAAGAGTAGTGTCCTTCCAATATATGTTGCCGATTGATCAAGCTTCTACACAAGACAGCTTCACAATTTTCTTTTTCCACTACTTATCTCTTGCACTTTTGTTTTCTCTGAAATTTCATTTAGTGTCTTCTTTGTCTTGTTATAGAGTTTTGATGACATAGGTGACTTGAGGGGGGCCTAAGCTACCTGACCCATGTCCCCAGTTCAACCAAAGCAAGAGTCAACCACTAAAGAATCAATAAAAATTATACTTCTTCCAAAAAAAAAAAAGCCCTTTTAATTATTCTGATTAAGTGTTGGTATCATTCTCTCTTGAATTCCTTAGTGGCCGTTGAGCATACAGTATTGGTTGGATAACATTAGTAGGTCAAGTTAATTATTGCCAATTCATGCATGCGCCCAGATTATCTTTTGATAGTGGAGAAATGGTTCACCTGAAATTGCTATATATGTTTGTAAGGAAAAAAACACGCTGCATACAGTTTAATGTCTTTTTTTTTTACTTTCTAAACAATAAAAGTTTAGTAAATTATGAAAAATAGAAAATAAGTTGGAATTATCTCAATTTTCTGGAAGCCCTAAAAAGATCATACAAATTTTACAAGTGGCCTTAAAAAATGATATTTCCAAATCAATTCCTTCACTATCATAAATTTATAAAATACCAACGGAAACATCAACAAAAAAATCTCATTGATAAATTACAATGATATTCACCAACGTAAAATAGCATAGTTGTTTCCATCGGTAACCGTCAATGATTACCGAGGGAACTAACAATGGAATTCAATGAAAAAAATGGGTAGTTTTTCCCTCATTAATCTCATCGGAAAATCTAACGTCTCGATATTTATGACAGACTTACCGATGATAATTTATCGTCGCTAATTTTCATCAGTAAACCCATCAGTAATATTAAAGTTATAACCAGCAACACGATCTCATTCTCTGTCTATCCCATTTCTTCTTCTTCTTTCATTTTCTTTTACAGAATACAACACCCTTCCCCACCCCCATTTTGTCACAAATCTAGCTCCGATCATCACAAATCCGGCCACCCCAAAATTCAGCCTGACAGTATTCCCATCCTAGTTCAGTTTCTTTTGAAGATTCACCACATCAAGTAAGCAAACCTATCTATTTTTTTGTTCTAACCCTTTTTTATGTTAACTTTTTGGTATTTTTGTGTAGTATATGTAGTTTGTTTGTGTATTTACTTATTTTATAGATTTTTTCTAGAGAAATATGTTATATGAATATATCATTTGTACATGTTAGGGTTTGTTTAAGATTTTAAAAAATTATATTTGTTTGTCATTTGATGAAATTGAGTTTGATTTTGTAACTTAGGTGAGTTGTAATAAAAGAAATAATAAGTTTTTTAATGGTTATTTTTCACGTTTTATCAATTTTATTGTTAATTTGAAAATTTCGCTAATTTTAAAGAAATTTGAATTTTTGGTGAAAATCAATAATGATTAAAGGGCACTATTCAAATAGATTGAATAAGCTTGAATTGAACTAATGATAGCTAGTTAGTTGGGTACTAATAATTTTTTAGTTCACATTATTAATTAATACATGTTGTCATCAATATTCTATATAGGTTTCATATAAGTAATGGATGATCGTTCTTGATGTATCGAGTTTCACTCGAAGAATTGTGCATGATGGATTATTGTAATGAGTTTGAGGGTTTTATTAACTACGCATTATCTAAACGTTTCTCGATCCAGATGTTGTTACAATGCATTTTCTGCAAAAAAGGGATTTATAAAAAAAATATTTGTGTTGGTTTGCACACGGGGAACCATATGTTCTTTATGAGACCATGGTAAAGGAGATCGTTGGCTCAACTTCTAGTCTTAGCAACATGAGGTTATAGATAATAATAGTAATCCTTATATAAATGAATCAGGGTTATGCAAGTGAATGTTCAATTGTAGATAAAGAACCAAATGCAGACGTATAGGTTTTTTTGAACTTTTAAAAGATCTCGACGAACCATTATATGATGGGCACACAAATCATAATAAATTATCGTCTCTTGCATAGGTGTTCACCATCATGTCAGATTATAGGCTGAAAGAGGCTAGTTATGACAGAATCATCAAATGAGCAAGATGCATTTTACTTGAAGGGAATAAGCTGAAAGAGAAATTTTATGATGTTAAATCCATGATGAAATCCTTTGGCATGGGATACTAAAAAATTGATATGTATCCAAAGTTATACATGTCGTACTACCGTGAAAATACAGATGTTATCGAGTGTAAAATGTATGGGCATGATTGGTATAAACCCAAAACTGGTAGGGGAAATTCACTTCACATATAGAAAACTAAAATACTTTTCAATCACTTGTAGGCTGTAAATGTTATTCATATCTCCAAAGACTGATGAGCACATGACATTGCATCATTCATATGACGTTGTGGATGGAGTCATGGTGCACCCTTTTAATGGTGAAGCTTAGGAGCAGTTTAATAGTATGCAGTCTCAATTTTCAATGGAACTATAAAACATACATCTTGGGTTATATATAGATGGGTCTATTTCGATCATTTGTTACATCCTATTTTTATTGGTCGATGATACTCATGATTTATAACTTGTTATTGGGGATGTGTATAAGGCTGGAGTTCATAATATTATCTACGGTCATACCCGGTCCTAATAGTCTAGGTAGGAATTTAGATTTTTATCTTCGACTGTTGATTGATGAGTAAAATTAGTTATGGTCATTCAGGACTTTCATGTATGATGTCTCAAGGAAACAAAATTTTTAAATGAAGAGAGTTTTGATGTAGACTATTAATGATTTTTGGTTGGATCACACATGAAAAATTAGTCTGACCATACTATATGGAAAATAAAAAGGCCTTCACCTTAACAAATGATAGTAAAAACATCTTTTTTTTTTTATTTCCATCGAAAGTTCTTACCAACCAATCATAAGTACAGAAAGAACATAAAGGACTTCTTTGTAGGTAAAGTTGAAAGGGATGTTGCACCATCGATAATGTCAAGTGAAAAATTATATGATGTAGTCTCTTAGTACGAGGGCATTGTGTTTAGTTTTCAATTCAGTAAGCAGAAGTTTTTTGGTTTTGGTGTAATCTATATTTGGATAAAGCGAAGCATTTTTTAATAGCTTTCTTATTGAAAGACTAATCTTTTTTGGCATAATCTAGATGTTATGCATATCAAAAAGAAAGTGTTTGAAAACATTTTTAACACGGTGATAGATGTGAAAGGGAAGACAAAGGACAACATGATAGCTAGAATGAATATACCTTTATTTTGTCATAGTAATAATATGAAGTTGGTTTATGATGGGTTATAAGTCATAAAGCTCAAAGTCATCTTTACCTTAGATAAGAATGTATAGTTACTTGTCTAGCAATGACTTAAGAGTCTACATTTCTTTATGGATATGCTTTGAACATATATAGATTGATGAATTTAGAGAAAGATAGATTGTATGGAATGAAAAGTCATGAATGTTATGTGTTTATACAAATACTTATTCCACATGCTTACAATGATTTATTACCGACGGACTAAGTTTATCTGTGAGTTTCAGAAAATTGAAAAAAATTATAGGACTTTTCCATTATTTTATACAAATTGATTACCAATGAAATGTTAATTATATGCGAGATTATCGACGGACTACGTCTATCAGAGAGTTCTAGAGAGTTGAAAAAAAAATTACAAGACTTTTCCACTGTTATATATCGATGGACTAAGTCCCTTGGACAGTTCCTGATAGTTGGAAAAAAATTACAGGACTTTGCCACTATTTTACACCGATAGAATTATTGACGGACTAAGTCTCTTTTGAGAGTTCCAGAGAGTTAGAAAAAAAATATAGGATTTTGCCATAGTTATAGACCAATGGATAAATTCCATTGGAAAGTTTCAGAGAATTGGAAAAAAATTACAAGACTTTACCACTAAACCTTCAAATCACTAATGGAATTATTGACGGAATGAAATGTCATTGGAAAATTTTTAGGGGTTCTCAAAAAATTTCGGTGTTAATTATTGTTGGAATAACCAAATGATTGTAAAAATTATTAAATATTAATATATCCTTTGGTAATTCTATTAGTAATAAATGACATGTTACTATTGTTGACAGAAAAATCTATTAGTAAGATTAAACCCAAATATATGACTGAATCCCTAACTTTCTTCCAAAATAAACACTATCTCTACTCTCCCCACTTTATCTCTCTTTTTCTTTTATATCAAACGACCATTGTAATCTCTCTCTCTCTCTCTCTCTCTCTCTCTCTTCAATTGGTGGTGATAGCACTCTCTCTCTCAATTTAATAATGTTTTTTTTATATGAACTACTAAGATTGAGGCTTTTATATTATCATTGATAAATTCTATCCTTAAACTATCATGTTTTAGATAATTATTATCTCTTTGTTTGATTTGATCGTTAGTATTGACTATTTCTATTTTGATATTGTCAGATGAAATGTTTTAAAGATGCTAATATAAATTCAATCCATTTAACAATATTATAATTTCAAGATTTTTTGAAGTGGATTTTTTTTTTACTTTCTAAACAATAAAAGTTTAGTAAATTATGAAAAATAGAAAATAAGTTGGAATTATCTCAATTTCTGGAAGCCCTAAAAAGATCATACAAATTTATATACGTAATTTTATTATAGTTCACAATTTATTTTTTAGAATAATTAGAAATTATTTTAGTTAGTTTAGTCCTTTACTGGTACCTGTGCTTAAACTTGTCGCCCTCCTAGTTCTATTACAGATTCACCTCTACGTCCTCCTCCAACTTCTATCCACTAGACAAATAAATTGTATTTAATAATATTTTTAAATTAATAAAAAAAATTGCTTTTGAAAAAATTAATTCTATTTTAATTTTTTTGATTGTATTGTTTATTTTATTTTATTAATAAAATTTACATATAATACCACCAAGATTATCAATGAAAAGTGAAATACCAACGGAATTTTCAATGGACTAAGTCTCTCGAAGAGTTTTAGAGAGTTGAAAACAAACTACAGGATTTACCACTGTTAGATGTAATTCTCTGACAATAACGTACTTATAAATGTAATTCTCTCATGGACTAGATCCGTTGATAGTTTGCTATAATTGCCGATAGATTTACTGACATAATTTTTGTTGATAAATTTTTTTTACGCGATAATTTTTTTTTGTAAATCTATTGATGATTATATTGCTAATGGAATAAAAATCATAAACAATGTATTTTTTGATAATATTTTTCCATCTGTGTTTTGCTATTTTCTGTAGTGATTGTTAAAAGTGAGGACAATATTTTACAATAAGAATAATACATCAAATGCATTTCATATTACATTTAACTGAATTTAGAAAGAAAAAAAGGGGGGGAAATATGTTATCAAATAGAGTCCATGATGCATTGACGCATAGTTGATAAGCATTAGCAGAAAGAGACCCAAAATGTTGTTCTCATAATTGAGCAAATACCTACTCGATGACACAAATAGAACCACCATGGCGGGCAATACAGAAGTATATATGGTAGAGATTTATCTTTTGAGTGGTTGCTTCAACGTGAGGGAAGTTACGTCTACATCTGGCTTTGACTTTTGTGAGTCCTAAAAATGCCACACATAACGACAATCCGTGGTTGACTGTCAGAGTGGGCTTAGGTGTGCTTGGTTTCAGAAGGGAGGTGGGGAGGTGGCGCGGGGTTTACAGACAAAATTTGCCACGACGTTTTCTCCAAAGTCAACCCTTATCAGGTGGGACCATCTGGTCTGTGATTGGCTGACACGTATGACTAATTGGGTCCCACTAGTCTCTGATTTTCACGTGTGGAGATGAACGGAGTAGTTCGACCTGTTCCAGTCCTGCTTAGCCTAGATCCAAGTCACTGACGGTGTACCTAACAACACCTAGGAGAGTTGCCTAACTATAACACAATAGTCGGGTATAATGTTTTGTTACGAAACAAACATATTTCTCTATTTTTTTTTATCTTGAAATAATAATTAAGTAAAATACTTAGTGCGCAGAAGAAATATTATTCTCCATTGACTTACACTCATGGGTACTGTAGATTTATTGTCCCGATAAGTTTTTTTTTTCATTTTTTTCATTTTACTGTTTAAAAGCTTAATTAAAGACTAATTTAGCTAAAATTATCATGGAAGGGAAAAATTAAAATGAAACACGCGGAAAAGATTGAAAGTATTTTTTTGTCAAACTTTCAATTTAGTTATCATTTTTTACTAATTATAATAATGAGGTCCTTCAATTTTTGAAGTTTCAAGTTTCAGCAAAACTTTATTTTCTTGTTTTTAGTTCTTGATTTGAAAGAGAAGAGAAAAAATCACCAAGTTTCGGCAATACAAAAGAAAAATTATTGTTAACTTGATTTTGGCTACTAAAATTATCAATATTTGTGTCAGAAGGTTTTATTTAATAAGAGAAGTTCAAGAAAAAATCACCAAGTTTCGGCAATACAAAAGAAAAATTATTGTTAACTTGATTTTGGCTACCAAAATTATCAATATTTGTGTCAGAAGGTTTTATTTAATAAGAGAAGCTCAACTTAAGTATTTTTTACCTGAAAATTGCCTAAAAAATAAATATGAGCTCAGGAAGAATTTTTATTTCAGATTAATTTTGAGTTTTAAGACCCTTTTTTTTTTTTTTTGCCTTAGATGAGTTTATCAATGTACCTATGGCGTTTTTTAGTTGTTTTGAGTTGAAAATGAATTTTTATGTAAAAAAAAAAAGTTTCTATTCTTATTTTCTAGTGACTATAATGTCCATAATCTAAACAAAATCATACAAGGTGTTGTCTAACTATTTTTTTAAAAAAAAACAATATAGGACGAAGACATGTCATCCTTCTTATTTGCAATAAAAAACCAAAGGACCAAGCACTCGGGCCTTTATTGAATAGGCCAGAGGTGCTGGCATAGCTTGTTAGGCCTAACAATCCATGATCATTTCCTTTTTATTTTTATAATTGATGCTTTTTATATGTATTTTATCAAAATATTTTTTAATTTATTTTTAAATTAATACCCCTTCTCTTTTTTTTTAACCTCTTATAGATGATTGTTAGTTTTTTTCAGTGTTTTAAAACCCGGACCGGCCCGGCGGGTCAACCCAGGACCCGGTCAACCCGGCCCTAGGACCGGTCCGGGTAGAGGCAAAAACCCGCTCGGGAATTGGCCCGGCGAAACCCGGTCAACCCGGCGGGTCAACCCGGGACCCGGTCCACCCGGTCAAACCCGGGTGAGACCCGGTCAATTTTTTTTTATTGCCAATCATTAAACGACGTCGGTTTGTTTCCTTCTAAAATGCTAAAACGCTGAAGATAGTGTGAAGAAAAACGAAACAAAATCAGTTACAATTGGCAAACCTAATTTACTCACTTTTTGAAACTCAGCTGCCCAGCTGAGGAGTAGAGGGCGTCCCGGCCTGTTGATCGCTGAGGAGCTGAGGAGCAGAGACATACAAAGACTTAAGAAGAGGGAGGGAGGAGGGAGGAGAGGGAGAAGTTAAGAATTTAGCCCCAATATTAATTCTACTGTTCTATCTTACCTTTTATCTCTCTTTCTGTCTTTCGATACAAAATAATGAAAGAACTGCAGGATATTTCCCAAGAAGACCCCTCTGGAAAATCTGGTTGTGCATAGCTTGTTCTAGGTTTTCTTTCTGTAGCGAGTATTATCCATATTACCCTTTTAGTTAGTGCATAGGACAACATTTATCAAAAGCTATAATCCATGTGCAGTTATGTGTTTTTTTTTTGGGTTGACCCGGGTCAACTCGGGTCAACCTATCTGACCCGTGACCCGCTCACTTGACCGGGTCGATGACCGGGTCGGGTTTCAAAACTATGGTTTTTTTAGTTATTTTGTATGCATTTAATTTTTGAATAGATTATTCTAATTCATTTAAAAGTTTTTTTTTTATATAAATGAATTTTATTTTTAAAAATAAAAAATATTTATTTTTGAATAATATTTGTAAAACATGTAACCTTGCATAAAAATTTTTCTTTTTTATTTTATTCAATCAATTTCATGTGTGTTTATTTCTATTTATAGTTTGATTAAATAAAAATTTAATTTTGGTAAATAAAATCATTAAACACAATAAAGTCAAATACTTATATTACGAGATCAAATATCTTAATTTATATTTATTTTTTGAATTTTTTCATCTTTATTTATCATTCATGACTTATTATTTATTTATTAATACACTATGTTCTTGATTAGATATATGCATAAACTTTTTAATTTACACTTAAAATTTTTTATATATAAAAATACATCCAAAAAATCTATATATAAATTTTTTTTTGTAGGAGAATACATACAAACGGGTCAAATTTCTAGTTGAAACCAAAATGTGTAATAAAAACACCAAGTATGGGTGTATTAAAAGAACACTAAAAATGCCTTGCGGGACTCTTTGCAGGGCCTGTATAATAAGTACTTGGGTCTGTTGGTTTGTTGGGCGGAACCATATTTTGAAACAACGAATATTTTGTTGGTCCAACAATAAATTCAGAAAATGGACACTACAATGGGCCTATCTTTTATTTCTCATTTTGGTCTTCGGGCTTCAGGCAATCAGCCCACTGCATTAACTTTAGGAAACAGTCTTGTCTAGACTGAACCCAATTAACTTCTCATTGTTGGGCTTCAGGCCTTCACCTCTTTCCGTTGCTTCTCAACTAGAAATTATCAAATACTCTCTAGTGGACTGCTCCCATTCCATAATGCACTTACACAAATAACCTAATGCATCACCCACTCCTTTTTTATTATAATTGGGCAACATTGCCTACTGGATTGCTGCTCAAGATATGACCAACACTGTAGTTGGTGGAAAATTGAGTGGTGGGCTTTTAAAATTTTATTTTCAACATATTTTTATCTAAAAAAAATTTAAAAAATACCATAAAACCTCTATAAAGCATTTATCAATTTTAAAACACTATAAAATCATTTTAAAAAAACAAAATAAAAAAATATAAATGAAACTCGATCTACTTTTTCAAGCAATTTTATAAAATGTAACATGTTGACACCAAGAACGATGAGTTGCATTGTTGAAAAGTAAGTATTCATCAACTTTCATTTTTTTTCACTTTTTTTTTCCCTCTTAAACTTAAAGATTAAAATATTAAAAAATAAATTTTTAGATAAAAATTAAAATTAAAAAAAAAGACTATAAAGTAAGAAATCAAAAGTAAGTGCGTTTTCTAGCAAATTTGACATTGAGAATGAAAATTCTCCATGTTTTATACTTTAACCCTCCATTGATATTTTTTTTTCCTTAACAAACTTTAATAAACTGGCAATTAATTTAGGTATAAAAAGTTGAAATTGAAAAAAAAAAGAAGATTTGAGAATGAAACTTAGAAAATAAACTTCGGTTGATGTTTTAGTATATGATGTAAGTAATTGTAATTTACTCTCCAGTCGGTTCTTAAAAGCTCATCCGCATTACTTCCATAGTTTTTATTTTTTGTTTGAAATCTCTTTTAAAATTTGAATTGCAAATAATAACATCACGCAATCCACTATTTCAAGTTCCATGAACGTAGACCCATTAGTACCATGGATTCACACAGCATCAGATTTTTCTTGCCGTTGAACTATTTTTTCCGATATGATCTTTCCACATTTTTTTCCTCTGTGATTAGCGTTAATGCTTGTATGGATGGACTTGATGTTGTGCAATTTTGTTCGGGTTTTTGTTTTCCGAGAGATCAAAACTCAAATGGATTATAATTGGCAAATAAAAAAAAAATCAATCACTTAAAGGAAGAAAAAAAAAACAAAAACTATGGAATTCAAGTCAAGGGGAGGAGAAAGAGAAAAAAGAAGAGGAAGAGGAATAAAACGAAAACTAGTCGCCAACGCCACCACGTGGATAAACATTTGCCACACATTGCCTTTAATGGAAGATGCCATCAAGACGCATCCATATTGCCCCAATAAAAACTGCGTTTTAATGCGTTGAGTACTCCCACACGCTGGTGATTGTTTCATATGCTCTAGTTTTTTTTTTTTTTTTTTTTTTTTACTTTAGTTCCTCTTGCATAAGAAAACATCAATTAAGTCTTGAATGTCTTCTCACATGAGTCTAAGCCTTTTTTTTTTAATTCAATCCTTAATTATTTAAATTTTTTTAATTTATGCTCAAATGCAAATAAATGCTAGAGAACAAAAAAGAAAGTTGATTCACTGGTTTGTACATTGTGATTGTGCCCGTGATTATAATTGTAATTTTTGTGTTAAAGTTGGATTGATTAGGAATGCTTTGTTATATCTCTGTCACAATATTAAAACAATAAAATATATTATACTGATTATTTTTTAAGTGAACACATGTTTCTATTAGGCATCTAGATTATCTTCGGTCCTATCAAGCTAATTTGGTTAAATCGTGAAAACTCTCACATGATTAATTTGATACTCAAACTATACAAACAATCATGGTGGGAGGTTTAAGGGTTTATCTCTTAAATCAGTTTTAATAATATTTTTAAAGAGTTTTTCACCATAAGACTATTTTTTTGTCCAAGATAACAAAGTCCCTTAAAATTTTCTTCTTCAAGATTTGTTTTTATTAATCGGGTTACAGCTAGGTGATCTTTGTATAGATTACATCTAATTTTTATAAAAATAAGCTCACAAGAATGTTAATGAACACCTTAAAATTCATAATTGTAGCGAAACATGGGTAACGAAACTAGTACCTACCATTGAACTAGCCTAAAGTTATGATATGAAATCATGAATACAGAGAAATGACAATTTTCTAAATTCAAGATATAAAAATTTGGGGATATGTTTGATTTTCCAGCAGGTTTATATTATGTTTGTAGAACGCTAAATTAAAAAATAAATAATATAGCCTAAAAGAGAGTATCAGTATAACAAATAATCATACGTGAAATGTAAAATTAACTATATATAAAAGAATAATCATTAAACACCATATGCTCTATATTCAATTTGCAATTATAAAAACTTTAAAATTTGAGAACTAAATTATTAAACTAATTCTCCTGATGATTACAAGAAGATCAATGGTGATTTGTTTTTCAATTTAAATAATATTGTAATATCCATCTTTAACTTAGTATTCTACAATGTAACTTATAAATCTATGTACTATCAAAAACTATATAATACATATTTTTGCAATTCAATGCACACAAATAATATTTAAAAAAGCATTAACGAAATATATTCATAAAACATAAAACCCTAGATCATAATATCAATTAAACAAAAAAAAAAATTAAACTTGCTCTTAAGATCTTTCCTAATAAAGTCAACCACCAATTATTAGATAAACACATTATTATGGAAGAAATCAATTATTATAATCATCAATTAATTTTAAAATAAAAGAGGAAGATGAGAAAGTGAAAAAAGAAACATAATCAATCTAAGAAATTATAAAGAGTAGAGAAGAGGAATAAGAAAAATCAACACATACAGTAGTTGTTTAAAATATTTTTTATTTAAAAATATATAAAAAATAATATATATTTTTTATTTATTAAAATTAATTTTTAATCTCAACACATCAAAAAAAAATATAAAAACATAAAAAAAATAAATTTTTGACAAATAATATTTTTAGTGGCAATGCCAAATATATGGGAGGGTAATGATTTCAAAGAGACTGAGAGAAGATTGGAAGGAGAGAAAGCAGTCCAAGAGAAAGTGGAGAAAGAGTGAAAAATAAAATGGGAATAGTTTTTTAAATTAAGGGATATATATAAAGTGAAGAGACAAGTGATTTTTTTTTCACTTACAATGCAATTTATTTTATTATCTTTTTTATATATATATATATAAGATGATTGTTATTTTTTCTATTATATAACTGATTTTTTATCCCAAACTATTAAAATTCAGTTAGAGTTTTTAATTACTATAAAACTAGATAGCAATTTTTTTTGTATACTTTACCTTTTTTACATGTAGTTTGCATGGATGACCCCTGCAACAAGTAAGATGTATAAGATAATTATTATATTTCTTATAACTTAACAATTTTTTATTCAGAACATCTAAAAATTAGTTAGATTTTCTAGTTATTATAAAATTAAATGTGTATTTTTTTTTGAAATTTTACTATTTTTACATATAATTCACCAAAAATTCCTTAATTTACAGCACATGTCATATAATGTTAATCTATTATGTTAATGCTAGCCAGGTTTCTTATATAATTTGTTAGATCTTACTTTCGGGAGTGTCATTTGTAATTAATTGTTCAATTCGTTACTTTTTTCCTTTTCTTTCAAATTTAACAATATAATTGTAGGAGTAGGGCCGTGTGTGTGTGTATATATATACACACACACACACACACACACACACGCTGGTGTAATATGTTTTGTTCGTTTGTTTATCGATTGTGTAACCTTTAAAGCACACATAACTTTTTTGAAAGAATTATTACTTAAATAATTATCTCAATCTACTGACTTAAGTTTTTAATTAAAATTTTAAGATATAATTTATATTAATTTTTAATATATTTTCTCAAATAAAAAAAATTTAGACTTGAAACTTGGATCCACGCTACATCATACTTAATTTTTATTAAGTAGATATGAATTGTGAGATTTGAACTCAAAACTATTTGCTTATCAAGATTTTAATATTATTTTAAAAAATTATTTTAATTTAATAATTTAAATAATATCCCAAAACATAATTTATATTAATAATAAATTATGATGTTTTGGAACGGAGGAGTCAATGGAAATTAAGAGCGAAGGTTCACTAAACATGATATGACCTTCTGCCATTAATAAATATATGTGCAGTCGTAGTGACGTTTGGTGATATTTCGCATTACTCCACCAAGAACAGTGTTAGAGGACTGGTTGTAGTAATTTCTTGGCTAGAAAGGAAGGAACTTAATTTCTATGGTGGTGAATTGTAAGAAAATAAAGAATAAATTGTCTTAATCCTTAACCGAAGAAATATTTAATGTTATCCTGACGCTGATGTTATCATTAACAATTGCAAAATGTTAGTGACTCAAAATCAAGCAACCTGAAAGATGATTAAGCTCGAAGGTACTTCGATAGTGGAGACCCAGCAGGTAAATCTTATGCAGCATAGATGTAAGTGTGGTTGAAAAAACAATTCAATCTCTGAGCTAGGTGCTAGTGACAATTACCAAATATGAGTGACGCGTTTTACTTATATAGTTATTAATCTAGTTAATTAGATCTTTAGATTATGTGTTGACATGATCTAATATTCGAAATTAGTATTTTTTTAATTTTTTTTACACTGTAAATTTTTTCTTAATCAGTTTGCTATTTTTTTTTTAATAATTAGTTAGTTTTCATCGTTTCAAAAACTACATATTTAATTCCTGAATTTTGAAATCTATTTATAATCTAATATTTTTATTTATTTTACATTCTTCTCTATTTTATTTTGATGAATACAAAACAAAAAAGTAGATATTATGAAAAGATTAATAAGAAAAGAATATATTTAAAACAAAAATACAACTAAGTATGATCAAATTGATTAAAGAACTATTAAGTTATTTTTATTTTTATTATTATTACTACAAGGATTAACTCATATTTTTTTATTGCTACCTATTTTTCTATCTAACAAGAAAATTATGACTTTTTTTTTTCTTTAGCACAATTAAAAAGATATAAAGAAATTACACAATTCATAAAACATTTTAAAAAATAAAATAACTAAAAGAAATGCAGATTATACCTATAACTCACGAGTTATATGCGTCACATCTGACTCTGTTAAATTATAAAATGGCCTGAGAAAATGTAAATTGAGAAAAGAAAAAAAAGAAAAAATTTAAATTTTAAAAAAATTATATGTAACACATATATACGAGTCAGAGATATTATTTACAACTTTTTTTATTATGCTTTTTTTAAAAAAATATTTTTATACTATGTATTTCTTAAATTTTTGTAAGTGAATAGAAACTCACAAAACCATCAATTATTAATTTATAGAATAAAGTACAATGGCATTATGGTATCAGATATTATAGTTTAATTTTCACTAGCTTAAAGTTAACGAGTTACATATGATATTGTGGCATAGCGTGCGTATGTGTATGTGTGTGTTTATATATATATAATTTTTAATTTTTTTGGATTAATATAATTTATTTTTAATTTTATATAAATTTAATATTTATTTTTTATAATATTTTTAATATGTATAACCTTGAATAATATTTTTTTTCTTTTTATTTTATTCAATAAATTTTATATATATCGATCTCTATTATAAATTTATTCTCATAAACAAATTCACTAAACACAACATGATAAATAATCCGTATTGAGATATTAAATATCTTGATTTACTTTGGCATCTTAATTTTTTCAATTATGTTTTTTTTCATAATCATTTTTTTTATTTATTTACACAATGGTTTGTGATTTATCTGACTGAATGCCTGCTTAAGTTTTTTGTTTTACATTTATGATTTTTTTATTTAAAAAAATGAGTTGGAAAATTCTACATGTTCATGTTTTTTTCATCATGTTGTTTTCAATTTAATCTTTATTCTCATGATATTTAATTTTTTTTAACTTTTTTATAAAAAATTTATTATTTTAAATTTTACTTCTCAATCCAAGTTAATAATGTGTTATTTTCTTTTATATATATATATATATATTATCATTTGATATTATCGTCTTTTTTTTAATGTGATTTAAATTCAACTTATGTAGTTGGTTGTAACTATAATTCTCGAGTTATTAATTTATTTTTAAAAAAATCATTACATAATTTAAATATTTTATTAAAAAATAATATAGACCCACATTATAATAACATAGGGTGTGTTTATTGACCAATGAATGACATGCATCCCCCAAACTCATCAGGTTTGGGTCATCTGAATTTGTATGATTGCTTTTGACGCGAAGGCTAATGAAATGACATCTTAAACCCTTAAACAATTCAGCCATTCAAAACCCAATCCTAATTAGAGCTTGCTAGGGCAGACA
>Ga0325410_1004658_pt1 | contig 15289 bp, 14 predicted proteins | sample PopdelMetagenome_16_FD_206182 | JGI IMG/M metagenome (GOLD analysis project Ga0325410, IMG submission 206182) | Populus deltoides microbial communities from Bellville, Georgia, United States - Xylem-PdIQD-R3 | ecosystem: Host-associated > Plants > Phyllosphere > Stem > Wood/Secondary xylem...
GATCCATTAAAGCATCAAGAAGAGGTATTAGTACATTTAATACATGTATAATAGGGGCCTACTCTACCTTTATTTTGGTCATGAAGTTTCGACAACAATGCTGTCAATTTTGTATCAGTTTCGACCAGTCTTGTTATATGATGTTTCCATGTGTTTTGTGGATTTCTAACTAGTTTTAGATTTCTTATTATGTGTGGGATCATTAATTATTTCCTTTAAAATATTGCAGTAAAGTTTTCTTGGGATGCAAGGAGAATAATTCAACAACTTAATTGTGTTTCATAGTATTGGAATTTGAAAGGATACTAAGAGGTGACAATGAGGAGCATTAAAGGCAACATCATTTTCCTTCTAAAAAAAAATAAATACAAAGTTGAGATTAGAATCCTATTCTAACTTGAAAATCAAAAGGCTTCTCTTTTAGTTCCTAAGATTATTGGCCAACATTATAGGCTATAAATAAATCTTGTATCAGATTTGCAATATTTTCTTTCCTTCTTATCTTCTATGGCAAAACAAAACTTAGAATTATAGGTTTTATTTTTATTCTGTTAGCTATAACCCAATGTTTGTTTGAGCTTAATTAATACTTTATTTTCAGCTAGGATCCAAGACTTGTTTGGATCAGGATTCAGGCTTACTAGTAAAGATTTTGAGTTAGTTTTTGTAAGTGGGTCAATTCAGCCCACAAAGGTAGATCCATTAGGGTTAATTTTTCATAACTATTTAAACATATGCAAGCCTAATTTTTGGCACTTTTTGAGCAATAATACTTTTAAATTTTTCAGTTTAATGTGCAAGAGAGATTCTTGTATTTTTTTTGTCCTTGAACAAACTAAATCTGACTTATCAAAGATTAACTGACTTCTTAGTGTCATTCGACTTCATTCCAATAGTGTTGGTTTCTTAGGACAAGTTTTCATTATGTCACACTCCTATCAAACGTCTTTTGACTTTTCAGGATTAGATCTCAATCTTGATTGTGGGTTGTGTGACCACATGATCACGAGGTTTGCATCACAAATAACAACACAAAGATTACCTCGAATTGCCCCCTCACAAGGAGCCTAATTTCGTTTTCTTCTTGGAAGAACCTGTTGAACCTTTTTTTTTTTTTTCCTCAAGAGAGTCTTTAGCCTTCCTTGCCAGCTGATTAACATTTTCCTTGCGATGGATTTCAAAGGAGATTGAGGAGAAGGACTCATCGAAACCAAAAACATAGACTTTTAATCAATACACTCTTCATCCATATCACCTTTCCTAACTTCAATATCAATCTCCTTCTTATGCCCATTGAACTCAGTTATAGCCGAATGAGCCTATATAGATTTTCCATTAATGGTCTCACAAGTAGCGATATTGGAGTCGAAAATCCTTTGACCTAAAACAGTACATGCACCCCCTTCTCCTGCACTGTATCTCCTTGTAAGCTATTCATAACAAAAGTAGAGATTGGATTCTCATCTTCATTACAGTTAGTATTATGCACACCAGATGTATAATGACCATTCTCATCATTCTTAGAACCCTTATTCCTTTAATGAATGTATCCATATTGTTGTGGCATTTCCAAAGATATTGCAATTACTACACTTGGAAGGCATCCATTCCTAATCAGCTAAAATTTTTATGAATGTCCTATTTGGATGGTGTAAGTCATAATCCTTAACTAGTGTTTTTAAGGTATTTATCTCAACACAAACTCTCGCGTAGCTCAGCCTTTTACGCAATAGTGTATTAAGATCAACATAAAGGGGAACCCCAATAGCTAGTTACACAACTCAATCCCTTAATAGTCCAATACTCAAGAAGAACATTATAAGTCTTAACCTAAACTAGAACTCTAGCCAAATCATCTTTAGAGAATTGCATGTTTGGTTGCCAACATCCAAGCACTAAAGATCTGTTTGCCATGTGCCATAAAGCTTTATACAAAACATTAGTATCATGATCCACTTAGTAAAAAATGAAGAGGAAGAAACCATTCTTTGATGATAAAACTTTTGATAGTCTATAGGAGCCTCAAATTTGTTGATGATAAAGTTGACAATTGGATACAATAATTTATATCCCATAAAATGATCGACTAAAATGGATTGCCAATGTTTGCAGCCTTCTTCAAACACATCAAGTGGTGGTGCTCCTTTCACACAACCATCATCCATAGAAGGGGGGAAATGCAAGTTGGGGTTTGTATACATACCAAGAGTCATGATGCGCCTTAGGTTCCTAACACGAACAAACTAGCGATCTAATATAAAGATGAAGGAAGGTAATTTTGGTTAAATGATTTTTTTTATGGTGATTAGTTGAAAATTACATGATTTATAATAAAAATGAGGGATAAAGTCTAAATGAAACTCTTTGATAAGTTAGAGACACCACAAAGAAATTCTAATCAGCATAAAAACACCATACTCTTTGTGATTAAGAGTGATAAGTCTGATTTGTTCTTCAACTAATTATGGAAATGGAAGAACAAGGAAGAAAGCTCTCTAAATGAGAAGTTGAGAAGTTTTATATTATTTCCAAAAGTTTTTAATACTTGGTCTAAAACATCATTATATACTTGGAACAACCCTCCAAGTCTAGGAAAAACAAAAATAACATATTTGAGACCCAAATAAATGACTTTGTTTAGAAAACTAGACAAATAATAAATAACACACATTTCTTATTTGTAGAACACACATACATATACAAAAAAAAAATAAAACAACCATAACTCCTCACATAAAACTCCAATACATGCACGAAGGACATTATAAACTTGAAAACCATATAGAATAGGCTTATTTTTCAATGCAATAAGGTGGTGAAAATTCGGACTCAAATTGCCCATGGGCTGACAACAAACCCAAACTCTCCAAAACTCTCAAATCATGACAGAAGCCTTATTTGAAAACAAGAAAACATATTTGAACCATTTCTATTCAATTTACAAGCCTCCAAACTCATCGAATCTTCAATCATGCTAATCTCACTTGTTAAGGCACTTATAGTTGTTTTGCTTGAGCTTTCATCATTAGACTATCTGAATGTCCATACACATTAGAATAAGACCCTTTCATGTTAGGATCATGATGTGATATAGACCTTTTGATCACATAGTCAAAAAAACCCCCAACAAGAATGATACTTTTCCAAGAAAGTTGAAAATTAGGTTTAAGAACCTTAAACCAGAGTTAACTTGTAACTAAGAACCAGAGGTATAGAAATTCATGAATTGACGCCATAAGGTCAATTATACCTTAACAAGTCAGGTTTTTTTTTTTGTCACAACAAAAAACACGTTTGCTTTAAGCAAAACACAATAATATTATTAATCTGAAGGCTACTGAAATTCACAACAAGGAAAACATTATATAGTTATAAGATAATTAACCCTAATAGACCTATATTGGGTTGCAAAACATTAAGCTTTCAGCTAACAAACCCAACTGAACTTAAAAATATAAACTGAAATATTATGGTTTAAATAATACTTAAAACAACATAAAAACTAAGTAAAATATTCAGAAAAATATAGGGAAACAACCATCCCCCAAAACCATCCCTAGTATGCTTAATTTCCTTGTGTAGTCAGGCCTGACTTGCATAGGAATAATATGTGTTTGCCGTCCCTTTTAGATCTATTTCCATGCTTGGAACATGTTGTTTTGAATGCTTGATCTTCTTTCCTTGTTTAGTCGAATTAATGCTCTAAAAAATAGAAAAGAGTGTTGTTGAATTCTCCCATTTTAAAAGCCTTCCATGATCTCCCTTTGAAGTAAGGAAATCTTGCAAAAGAAAGGAAAGAAAACAATAAGGGAAGTCCTCCAAATCTGCCCATCTCTTGTTGATTCGAACATCTTGATCACGTGATCAAGTAACCTCCAATGAAATAGATAACAACCCAGAAATATGAAAACCAAGTTTGATAGAACTTTGACCTAAAGGTAACCCTGTACCTAAGAACCAAAGGTATTGGAAAAAAAATTTGAGCCGAAGATAGCCTTGTATATAAAAGCTCTAAGTATGTTAAGGACGCCACAAAGTCAGTTAATTTTCTATAACTAAGTGTACAATCTTTATCCCTACAAAGAAAAGTTGTTTTGCCACAAATAAATAAAAGAAAAACTCATGTTTATTCTCCAACTTGCTACTGAAATTTACAGCTAAAAAACATAATATATTCTCCTCTAAGTAACCCCAATGGACTTATTTTGGGTTGCAAGCTAATAGGCCTAAACTAGTAATCAACTAACATAATTTCAATAATGAAATAAACCCCTAAACAATATCTAATAACCCAAAACAAAAAAAAATAAAAATGATTATTGAGCATTGAATTAATAAATAAAATAGGATAATAAAAACAAAGTCTAAATGCCAAAATTCCTCTATGTAGCTCAAATATCCATTTTTTACATATTTTTGGTAGATTTTCAATCCTGACTTCAAACACGTCGTTCTTTCTCGTCTGGATGAATTATTGGGCCTACTATTTATGGTTGGAAATATTGAGATGTATAGTTTCCAGACCAATGTCAATAAAAGAAAAGCTCTACCTGTAGCTCCAAATATATCCCAAACAGTGCACAAGAGTCTAATTTAACAGATTTGATAAAATTTATCTAGTAACTTCAACCATTCAAAATAATCTTCCAGAACTCCATTTCACTTGAACATTAACAAAAATATGTTTCCATGTGTCTAGCATCTCCTTGTAAAATTTTAGTTTGTTTCAATGTACAGTTTGAGAAACATGTCCGATCTTTCAAAATTAGTTAACAAATATTTGAAGGCTAAATTCGGACTTGACTTAGATCGTATCATCCTTCCCTTCTTTAAAAAGATTCGACCTCGACTCTATATCATGGAAAACATATTTTAAGTTAAAAAAATTAGTACCCAGCTGAAGAATAACATCATCATCAAAACCAAGAAGAACCTTATTAACAAAGAAGGTGCCCCTGATAAACAAGCTCTCCTTTTTAATTATTTCTCCTTCATTAATTTCAGTTGCTTCTCATAAATTTACTTAAGTGTCAAAGATACAAGAGTTATAGGTCTTTCATTCATCTCAAATGAATACCTATTTGTCACTCTATCATGCATAACTCTTCTATCATACTGTCATGATCTACCAAACAACAACTAACTAGCTTGTATTGACACGACATCACATAACACCTTATCACGATATTTACCAATAGAAAAGGCAACCAAATCTGCTTATTCACTTCACCACCATCATTCAACCACTATAATTTATAAGGTATGGGATGTTTGGTAGTGTGCAAGTCTAATTTTCTCACTAATTTAGTACTAGCTACTTAGTGCAACTAGCATTATCTATAATTAAGCTACATATCTTATTATGAACATGGCATCTCATGTGGAATATGTTCCTCTGACCTCCTGAATCATCCACCTTGATATGTATATTCAGTACTCTCCTCACCATAAATGCCTCTCCTTCAACTGGATACTCAACACAAACATCATTAGTAACTTCCAATGATGACATCTTCTCATCTTCATCCTCCCCATCAGTCTTAACCCTATTATTAACTTTCATAACTACGACTCTTTTGTTTGGACACTGTGAAGCAACATAACCAAAACCAAGACAACGAAAGCATTTAATGTCACGATTACAATAAATAGGAGTTCTTCTCTCTAGGGTATTCTGCCTTACCGAATGGTACCCTTTCATTTTAGTTGTTTCTCAACCTTAACGACCATATACATCATCTCCTCCAACTCCTATAATGATGCAACTACATAATATGAGTTATATCATGATTAAGGTCATTCATTAATCTAGTCATAATAGCCTCCCTATCCTCTTTAACATAAGCTTGAATCATAACAAGTTCTATCTCCTTAAAGTATTCACCAACACTCTTTGTACCTTGACTCAAACTCTGCAACCTTTGATACAATTCTCTATAATAGTGGCTAGGCACAAATCTTCTCCTTATAAAGGATTTCATCTCATCCCAAGTATCAACTTGCCTCTCATAACTCCTTTTGTACTTTTTCACTAACTGATCTCACCACACAATGTCATAGTCAGTAACAACAATCACAACAAGCTTGACTTTCTTGGGTTCTAGATAATTGTGACACTAAAAAAAATCCATGCCACCTTCTCTCATTCTAAATAAACTTCTGAATCATTTTTCTCCTGAAAAGTTAGTATTTTCAACTTAATTGTACCCAAATCTTCACCTAACTCAGAACATTATAGTCCTAATATCTATAATCACCTCTTTGGCTAAATTTTGCATCCTCGAGGGTGGGAAAAACAAACAATATGAACATGAACTTCTTCTTGTACCCGATGTGGTATTTGGATAGGAAAAGTATGACTTCTCATTATGATTCAAGCATAAATCAAATATAATAAATATATGTTGTCATAAAGATTATTTTTGTGTTATATTTTTTATGTGATTACTTATGTCTTTCAGCAATTGCATTCAAAACAATAGTTCCACAAAGGATTTGCCACTGTTGGTTTTTTTTTTTTCTTGGAATGTATTATAACTTATAACTAGTTTTGTTACATTGTCATTAACGACGTAGTTCATGCAAGCAGAACGTTTGGTATGTAAAAATGGTTTGCGCTTTTTAAAAGCTACTTCTTTGTTTGTTTTGACTATAATTTGCTCAAAAAAAACTTTGTTGCTGCTGCTATGTTCTTCATTTGCACTTTTTGTTTTTTGTTTTTCATATTTAGTGGTTAAGGTTTTTCATTGTTTCCTTGCATTGTTTAATGCTTATCTTTCCCTTTATCTCAACATTCATGTTGTCTGCAACTGCATTATCTATGCATTACATTACCTGTCATTTTTAGTAAAAAATAATGGTTTGTTCTGCTAGATTACTTACCATATGACTCTTTCTATTACTATTTATTTTTGGATTAATTTTACAAGATGTTAGAGAATAATATAAATCATATCTTGTGACCTCATCTAACAGCTTAAGCTATTGGGTTGAGATGGTTCTTTAACATGGTATCAGAACCTTGATGACTTAGTGATCACAAGTTCGAATCTCACTATCCTCATTTATTTGATAAAAATTAAGCACAAGGTAATATGAGCTTGTGCAAATTTCAAGTCCAAAAGGCTTTCACTTAAAGGGGGTGTTAGAAAATAATATAAATCATATCCCTAGAACCTCACCTAACAACTTAAGCTATTAGGTTGAGATAATTCTTTAATACAAGCTATCAAAAACATCATGTATTCTAATTCATCCACAGACAAAAGCATCTACATCAATGTGTTATGAACGAGATATATTATATTGGGAAGTTGAGTCCATTGATGCTTTGCTTATTGTCTTACTTTATGGTATGGTTTTAAGGTAATAACATTCGGATAAAGGGATAATTTCTCAATTGAGATGGATTGCCTTGGGCTGAGGATTGGATTTCGACTTTGAATTTTTTGTAGTTTGTGAAGTCTATTCTTTGTGATTGCAGATGCAATGTTTGTGAAAATTCAACATTTGTCAATTCAATCTAGGTGTCTTCCTTCTTATATATTAGCAAATGTTGTGCATTTTTGTTTCTCCTTTATGTTGTTTCTTGGTTATTCTTGACATCGATTTACATGTTTGTTCTTGTTTCTTTTAAGTATACATCAATCTATATTTTAATTTTCACTATCTTGCTTTATCATACTTTTGGTTTGTTCGCATCCATTTTTTCTTAGCGTTCCTGTCATTATTTATTAACAGCTTTTTCACTGTTATTCGATTTTGCTTTCCTCTGAACCATTCCTTCAATCTACGCTTTTAGCCCCATTCAATTCCTTACTTCCCTTCCTGAACTTTGTACTCTGTATCCTGCCTTTTCTCATCTCTCTTTCATTATATTCCTACTTGCAGTGACCTTCCTAGCTGCAACAGCCATCACTTTTCACAGCTAACAAGCAGCCCAGCCAGCTCCACCACCCACAAACACACATATTGTCGTCCTATTTTCCGTACTTTTCGTTTCCGTGTCTCAAAAACCAAAAGGGGCAGCCGTTGGATTTCTTAAACATGGAAATAAAGTCTACATAATCTCATAATTGGCGACTGATGCAAGTAAATTACATGAGACATAAAATGAACTGAAGGGCTCACAGTTTACTGCATGGGATGAGAGTACTTTGGAAAGCTTGTTATCATTTCTTCAACCTCAAGAAACTCTTACAAGAACAAACCAATAATGGAATTGCTTCCCAGGAAGTTTACATGAAATAAAAGGTCACGGGAAACCAGAGGCTTTCCATACTCTAAAACTACCAGATTTGCACATGGAGACATTTGATTTTTCATCTCAATGTGCTTCTACCGAACCCATTCCTTTGCCAAAATTAAACACTGGCTAGCCTATGTATATAAAGCTTATCTGCAATCATTTCCACAATCTATATGGGCCTTCGACCAGATGGTGTGCTGTATAATTGTACAACTTCACCCTGGAAGCGCCAAAACAAATGGTTGCCGTGGTCTTGGTTGTGAGGCTTGATTTGCCAATATGATAGCATACCGAAGATGCTGTACTCGGTGAGAAGATCAAATCCAGAATCTTCTTTATTTCATTTACTTCCAACTGTAGCAGGTCATCAGCTGCAAATAGCCTCTGCTGCTAGTTTCTTCATGACACTAGGGCAAGGATCTCCCCCAAACATTTCAGGTGCTACGGTCACCGAGCATGAGTTCTGCCCAACACAAAGCTGCAAGAACAAAGTCTTGCATCAGTATTTGCAAAACAGGAAAAATATGTCATGGGAGAAAAACAAAAGGTAAAGAGGTGAATCAAGCATTGGAAAATAAATAATAAGCTTGGGAAGGCACATGAAATGCTGTTAACCAGCAGATGTCTCTTTAAATGTTCTTGAGAAGATGATTAAACATGCCATTCAACCAAGTTAGGAGAATTTCAAATACTGAAAGGGGGAGGTTCTGGGTTAATTAATTCGGTATGAGATATTATCAGTGAATCTAAATAAGAGGCTAAACAGCCTTCCAGAAAAAGTTTCTGGATGGAGATGAGAATTAGGTCTCTTAAACACAAATTACCACCCTAACGAAAAACATATTTTCATAGCTGTTGCTGGTAAAATGATTATATTTCCTACAATAAAAAAGGATAGAAGAACAAATGCAAGACCACATACATTGTTAAAAGCATCGTAAGAGTGGAAGGCATGACAGCTTCCCTGGTTGTAGCTTCCACAAACCCCTTCTGGTGTCCCAAAGCTGGCAAACTTGATTGATCTGATTTTTTGTCCAGGGCCACATGACAAATGGGCTTTAGGCCTCAGCGGCTTATTTACTTTACCAGATGCTTGCATCTGATAATTCATCAAAGTTGGCTGCCACTCGTAAATATCAGTGCACACACTGTCTACTTCTCTCCTAACCAAAGAAACCCCATTTGGATCTCCACCCCATTCTTCAAACACAACCAACAAGTTCCCTGTTGGTTTTAGCCATGATTGAGGGACGTGATACCTGGAAAATTACAATTGAATTGTCAGTTTCATGAATGCATCCAAGAGTCCAAAAAGAAAAGTGAATTATGTTTTTTTTTACCATCTCTGGGAAGCCTCGCCACAATTAGTTGAGCATTTACTTTCATTATAAGTTCCAATGTAAGTACATTCCGCGCATGTTCCAGATGCTTTATATGCAGGCCAGTGACGTCCAACATGTTGTCCGTTTATCCATATTTGGCCTTTGCCCATGCTGCCCATATCTAAAGCCAAAGGGGAATTCCCAGCAGGAGCATTGAAAGTAGTCTGGAAACATGACAGAAAGAAGTCAATTCTTGACCTAGCAGATCTGGTTGAGTTCTGCTTTGAGCAGTCCTAGGAATCACATTCTGTCAAGTTATAATTACATTGCACAAAAACATGTTACAATGTAAGTTGCTGTATAAACATGTCCTACATCATTGAATTTTTAGTTCAAGACAGATAAGCATATTCTCGGAGCTGCAACTCAGCCCGGGCCTTGGTGGTGGAAGAGACCGCATGCTTTTGGGTTACAACTTCCAACAAAAATATACTTTCCTTTTCAAGGACAAGGAACACGATTAATACTTTACTGCAACACCAGGTGATACATTCTTTAGAAAATTGAATTCTTTATCAATTTACTTTTGATTAGGGTTTAAATACTCACTTTATACCATGAGAGTGGCTGTTTTTGGGCCACCAGAGACCCCTCTGCCCACTCAACTGAAGAACTCCCACTGATTGAATGGAGACTCAATGCTTCTCCATGAAGACCAATCTGATAGCAAAATGCAAACAAATGAATCTTTTGCATGCTAGGAAGATGAGCAGCAGGAAAAATGTTTTGAGGACAAACCTTGTAAGACCACTTCTGCCAGGACAAGTCCCTCCTCCCTTCATTGAGACCATTCAATGTCACAGGTCCAAGAATACCAGCATTCCATGTCTCAAAGTGTGGGCCAACATTCTGTCCCCAAAAGTGACATGATCATGAGTAATGTTAAATGCAAAATACTATGAACACTTTTTATGGAGCATCAAATTTCCATGTGTTCAGCGAGTGTGTGAGCGAGAACGAACCGGGAGACCAACAGCAATGCTCAGAAGAGAAATTTTGTTGACACCAGCTCTCAAACTCACACCTTGACTAAATGTCAACTTTGGGAAGTCTAAACTTCCATAGGCAGTCCCTGCTCAAGATTAAGAACATGCAAGATAAGAGAGAGGAAGCATGGAGCAATATGCTATGAATAATCATGATGGACTGAAGTAGTTATTTTAGCTTGTGCTCGAAGCAAGACCAAGATTGACATATCAACTTTAGGTTTGTTATCATTATCATATTGATCATCAAAACAAAAAACTTAAATGATGACCCGTTCTGTGTAAAGTGGAATGGCCAGATATTATAAATCTATCCATTGACCCATTCAATTAAAGTAGCTTGACCAAACAATATAATCAATTATGCTTTTCATATCTCTATATAATAATATCTTCCAAGAAACAGTATGAAAATCAGTTCCCCGACCATCAGGAGTCTTCTGGGGTTTTTTTTTTTTAAAAAAAGAGAGAAGGTCAGGAAACACCCTAAAATCAACAGAACAGAAACCCACCGGATAGCTGGTCATTGATGAAAACATGCAAAGCGTGCCCAGCTGATAGAACAGTAAGAACAGGATATTTGCCACTCTTCAGAAAGCCTTCGCTGGGGTCAATATGAACACTGGCAATATCAAGAGAACATGGAAAGAAGAGTAAGAATCTTCAAGTACTAGAATAAAGACTACCAGAAAATTATCACAGGAGTAAAATGTGTGCGTGTAATATATATATATATATATATATATATATATATATATAAAGCGAATCACAAAGGAAAGATAAAAAACAAAAGTTGTTGCCAGTTATAAAATAAATGCTTACTCTGTCATGTACCACAAATAGTCTGAAACATCTCTAGTTGTATTTATCTGCTCCAGCAACCCAACCATAGTGAATGTGTTATCACCACTTGAGGATGGCTCTTCATTATATGTTTGCCAAGACAAGCCTCCATGCATAGGAACAGGAGTCATCTTGATCGTTGCACTTTGAGCACCAACCTGTATGGAAATTTTGTTACAAATGTTGCAATCTTGTCTATGAAATAAACATCCAAATGATGTAAAAGACTCAAACAAAAAAAAAATAATTTTTTTTTTATAGAAATTCTAACCCTTGCAGTGTTGTAAACGGTGTTCTTGCAATCTGGAAGAATGCTGATGGACCATGGTGGTAGGTTATAATGCATATCCCTAAAAGACACCTTTGCAAATGATCTCTGATGGTAATTTGCAAGGAATGCTGCGCAACCTCCAGCCTTATAATTGAACACGTGAGCCTGTATATTAAAGACAAAATAAACTCCAACACAACTTTGGAACAAAGCAATGTTTCATAGAAAACAGAAGGCCAATTTGACCTCTTGGTAATTTCCAAGTGGTATAATAGTTGCATCTCCAGATACTAAAGCAGGTTCACACAGCTTAATTGCTCTATGCAAATCTTTCAAATGGCCCCATTTAGGCTGCCGAAACAGTCCTGCATAAGAAAACGAGCGGCAGTACTTCAGATTGATGGAAACCATATTAACAATGCATGTTAGATATTGACCAACAAAACAGGTTTGAGTAATGTTGATGATAAGAGATTGTTGAAATAATTATAATTGTCCTTGAAAGTTTATTTAATAGCAGCATTTTCCTGAGCAAAGAAACAATAATAAAGCATGTCTCCATAATTTTTACACACCACAAACAATAATAAGACATTTACAAATCCAAAACTCTATCCGTTGGGAAGTTGTAACTGTTTTGAGACATCAAGGATAATGACATCTAGGACCATTCTCAGAGAATAACCAAAATAGAACCGATAGGAAATCATTGTCCGGGTGACGTTTTGCATTTCTATGTACCGATCATCATGACACCACGTCAAAAGACAGGAATCAGCAGCCAACCACTTGACCAGAAAGAAAAATATGACCTTACTTCATGGTATAGGAGAATATGGTTTTTACTGTTTAGGTGAAATTCATTACTGTAGCGACCTTCTCTTGGTACTTCCACAAGGCATAGAACGCACGAACAAGTTCATACAAATTTAAACCAGATGATAGGTAAACAATGTCAAGGATAAGGAAACACCACTTTTGAAACAAGTAGTGCTTTGTGCACACCATATTCATCAAGAGGAGCATCATAATCATAGCTTGTTGCCATGAAAGGACCACCAGCAGTTCGGCCAAAATTTGTTCCTCCATGATACTGAAATCACAAAAGCATATAAAATTCAGTTGAATTCACTTGGGAAGCAGCTCACTTAAGTTCCACAAACAACTTACCATATAATAATTTATGAATGATCCCCCCTTCTGTATGAACCTCGCAACGGAGAAAGCCATGTCTTCAGCTGGTCGGCGAGGAACTGGGCCACCAAATTGGGTAAACCTGTTATGCAAAATAAGAGACAATGGAAAAGGGTGATCAGCAGGCAAACGCCATGTATATTCTTATGAACCTGTAGTTCATGAGGGTGATGAAAATTGATGGTTGAGGCAACAAGCAATTTACCAGCCAGTCCAAGCTTCAGTCCACATCTTTGGCTTGTAAGCTTTGTTTGGAGAAAAGTAGTCGCAGTAGAAACCATTGCAGGTGTTAATCTTTCCAGACAACAGGCAAATAAAAAGCTTTAGAGAAACTCGAACACACAAGAAGAAAAAATAAATTGCCTGGCACGATAATTCAATGGTAAGGCCATACAATTCTGATAGATGAAAGGTTCAATTGAATACATTTGATTCCAAATAACTGGATTAAGAACACATCTTTTATCAATAACCGCTCACTACGGAAGTTATATGGGTGGTGTATATGACTGACAAGAAACATGGTCATCAATATATCATTTCAAATCAACGACCAAGGGAATCCAAAAAAAACAAAACAAAAAAAAGGGACAGAAAAACAGATAGGACTGGGAAAGTTCAAAGCTGAGCCATGTGCAATGAGGAATAATCATTCATCTCATCCATGACCACGAAAAAGGGTAAACACAATTAAATGGCAACCCCACTAACGAAGTGAGGAACCATCGAGAATTGGACGAGGAAAATGACAAGAGAGAGGTAAAAAGTTGTCGCTAAAAGGTAAAATAAAGATAAGCAGATCACTTACAATAGGATCCGGGGCATCATCTTGCTTGCACATGACCCATGGGACACCAGTACGTAGACCTACAGCCATTTGTGCAGCCCACTTGGTGTACGCTTGACCAGGTGAACCAAGTTCATATTCCATGGGTCCATATTCATTCTCAATCTGTCACGGAGATTGACAGGGAAAGAAATGAAGATATACTTAACTACCGTATTCTATCAAATGAAAGACAAAATCAAGATTTTATATGACGTGTATACTGTGATGAAGATACTCAACAGGATATTGTATGAAGAGAACCGATAAGATTGGAGGGATATGACTACCTGGGATAAAATTATTGGACCGCCTTGAGACTCAAATAACCTTTCTGCTTTCATCATGTTAACAATCTTTGTGGTGAATTTTCGCATTTGAGCCTTCATTGTTGCAGAAATCAAAATCCAAAATTTATTACATAAAGAAAAAGGAATCAAATAGAAAAAACAAAGGGAGCATTAAAACTGCCTCGCCTTGAAAGGGCCATTGTCCGTTCTGAAATTGATGCCTGGAATGTACTTAAGCCAAACGGGGAAACCCCTGGAAATTAAAAAAAAAAACCAGAACATTTTGCTCAAATTTGCAGAACTTCAAAACTATCAGGTTTTTTTTATTTTTTTCCCCTCTGTTTATGGAAATTGTTATCCTTTCAACCTTAGATATTGATGTTATTACCCAAAGTTCCACTCAGCACAGATATAAGGTCCAATCCTGAGATTAACATAAAGGCCTGCTTCCTTCACCAGCTTAACAAACTTGACCAGATCATAGTTCCCCTCAAAATAATACTGAAAAAGAGCCAAAAAGTAGATTAGGAAATTATCACACTTACTTCATGAACTTAAATATAAAGCCAAAAAAAAAAGTTTCCATTTTTTATAATTACTTTTCCAGGTGAAGGTTCATGTCCATTCCAAAAAACATATGTCTGAATAACATCCAGTCCTCCTTCTTTTGCCTTCTGAATAAGATCTGGCCACATCTGCCATATCCCCACACACACAAAAAAAAAGAGTCCAATCAACTAAAACTCAAAAACACAAACTAGGAGCACAGTTTAGCGGTGCCCATTTGAAGAAAAAGCTTCAGGAAGAGTAGGAAAATGAAGCACATTAGGGAAAATACCTCAGGGGAACTTCTTGGGTAGTGAATGGATCCGGAAATAAGAATTCTTCTTTGGCCATTAATGGTGATAGCCTTAGAGTCATAAGACACAGAGGCGGTGACAGAACAAACCAATGAAGCCAAAAAAACCAAAAAAACTACCGACGCATTATCATTGGACATTGGTATCTTCTTCAAGGCCATGAGTAATGAGCATGTGAATAACAAAACAATGATAACTTTCAAAACAATGAGCTTTTCTTTGGCTTTCTCACTCTTTATGCTCTCTCTCTCTCTCTCTCTATCTATCTGAGCACACTACACTTTATTGTATGCAGCTTTTATGTATAGAGAGAAAAATGGAAAGGAACAGCTGGGTTGGCCTCTGTGTTGGTTTGGCTTATTATTAGAGGCAGTCTTGATAGATATATA
>Ga0325410_1004660_pt1 | contig 15287 bp, 7 predicted proteins | sample PopdelMetagenome_16_FD_206182 | JGI IMG/M metagenome (GOLD analysis project Ga0325410, IMG submission 206182) | Populus deltoides microbial communities from Bellville, Georgia, United States - Xylem-PdIQD-R3 | ecosystem: Host-associated > Plants > Phyllosphere > Stem > Wood/Secondary xylem...
TAAAAGCTCACACGCAAGATGACGACGACGACGACGACAGAAAATACTCAGGTGGGGCAGTTATGCTTCAGTGCCACAAATGAGGTGATTGCTCAAGGAGTTTAGAAACACCATTTTCAATATTCTGCTAACTTATGGTTTCTTTCAAGCTCGTAAGCATGCCATCAGTTGTATTAAGTATTAGATACTAAATTAGTTACCAATCTATCCACCGTCTCTCAATTTGATCCCTAAACTAAAACGTTTCTCAATTAGGTCCTTATAAAGTTTGGACATTTCTCAATTGAATCCTTCTATCCATATCTAATGCCATGGGATGAAATCGTAAATCAAGAAATAAACACATGATATACATTTTTAAAGAGAACTTGACACTTTTCGTCGGAACAATTGTGATAAGTTTAGATGAAAGGACTTGATTAAAAAAATTCTATTTATTAAAGATGAAATTCTAAATTAACAATAATTAATTTCTATGGGATGAAATTATAAATCAGGTAATATCCGAGAGAGTAATCAAAAACATTAGCGCCTTGATTATTAAGGTTTATTCATCAACTTCTACTCTAATATCACTCTTAGATTAAAAAACTTACGAGTCCGGTTGACTTTTCTCATCTTGAGGTCCGAAAATGATTATCAACAAACTCCATCTCTTTTTCTTTTTCTTTTTTTGCCTTTTCCACCTGCCACATTTTCCATTCTTGTATTTTAAATTTTTTCAATTTTAATCAAATTTGTCTTTAATCACTTTTTTCTTTTCAATTATATCCCTAATTGAATCAATTTAGACCTTAAGATTTAACTACCAGTTGTTAAGGTTTATTCATCAACTTCTACTCTAATATAAAATAGCTAATTAATCACTTTTAGTTTAAAAAAAATTACAAGTTCGATTGACTTTCAGGTCCGAATCCGATTATCAACAAACTCCGTCTCTTTCTTTTCTGCTGGTATAAATAAGATGGCAATATCAGAAAGGTATCACAAGCATACTATTCCGACAGTTTTTTTCTCGTTTCTTATAAATTATTTCCTAGTCTTTTCAAGCTTTATAGCATACAGCACAGGAAAACCATGGAGAATGGTGCTCGAGTTATCAAGGGTTTTATTCTTTCAATTCCAGAATCTGTCCCGACTCTGGCATAGAGCTGGACAACTAGAATCATAGCAGCTACCACTTTATTATATATAACACCATGATCATCCTTGAGATTTTCAGATTGCATAGACAGGTCCATAGCAGTTTGCATTTATACAATATTTACATGGTATAGATGAAATGATGAAACAACTCATAGTTTTTAGTTCAGCCAGAAATCTCCACAGGAATGTGCAGGAGGGGCAAGGCAATCAGATAACTGTTTCCCATATTCCCATTTTATGCCTATACCAATTATACTATTTTGTTTACAATGATGGCCGTTCACATCTGATTTGATGAGCGTTGAGTTCCTTTTCATGCAGCCCACATTCTCTGGTAAGCTTACTTGAAGTTGAATTCCTATATGTTGTCTGAATACTTTCTTTTCTATTGATGATTTACGTCTTTCATATTCACGTTTCTTGCCAAAAATTCTCAATGATTTCCAAACCTCTGCTCATAATATGCCTCAGTCTTAGAAGCCAAATCATTCCTGCATGAGTTGACATCACTCACTAGCAATCTTAGTACCACTTCCAACCTCTCGGTATCGCTGTCGAACTGCATGTTGGCTGGATAATTAGAAAGACCGCCATACCTTTATCTTCAGTAAGGGCACATTAATGTTAAAATCTTACCACAAGATCAGGATTTGGCACTTCTTCTGGTGCTAGAATAAACTTGATAACATATACACCACAGTCGTATCTGCACAGAAAAAAATCATGTCAACTGATGTGGCTTACAGTATGTTAAAGGTACTCAACAATATATAACCTAACTACTCAATATATTACACTTGGTTGCTGTGGGACATTCGATGGTCTTTCCACTCTGAAATCTGTGAAGGACCAAACTTTTTGGTAGATTTGATCTATATCATCTTTGAAAAGGGTGTCCAGGCTAACCAACTGGTTTGTGAAAATGTTTTGGCAGGAAAAAGTTCATAAAGCCCATTAGTACAATGGTTAACTAGGGTTGCAAGGTAGCTCATAACGTATGCAGCCATTTACCAAGTCATGCAGTCGACTGTCAACCCAATCACTCTGACTTGATGCAGCAATTGAATCCCATATCTCTACAACTTGCTTTTTCAATTGTAGAACAAATAGAAAGAAATGACTTCTTTCCTTGTCAAAGACAGGAACAAACGCCTGCAAATATAGTTTTCACAGCATAACTAAGCATGGGATGCATTAATTGGACTAAAGAAAACCAAACTTACCTTTTCACAGCATAAAAGATCTGACATGTAGTTTTCCTTGATCCTGTGCTTTTTTGCGAAAGAAATACACTTATATGGATCTTCTGCATTCTCCTGGACAACACATGAGTATAAGGAAACTCTGTTTTTTCATGTGGTGGACTCATGAAATTGAACAGAATAAGATGTCAATTGTACAAATATGATCTTGGAACCTACCGCAAAAACAATTGGCAGATACCAATTTACAGAATCTTCCATCTTCCTCTTAACTAAAGATATGGCATCAGATATCGTAGAAAGGACGTTATCATCAAGCCAGGTCTGTGGTCTCAGTGAGTATAGTTCCCTCCGAGATAAATGATAATTCTTGCAATGAACAATAGTCTCACTAGCAGAAACAGGTACAGAATAGGTCAACTGGTGAGCTTAAATGCATTAAGCTAAGCAAACAATAACTTGAGGAAAAAGATTCTGACCTCACAATCAGTGAAGAATCAAAGACATATTGGATTAACTTTAAGTCCTCTGGACTGGTAGGTTTGGTCACTGTAAACGGACCAACAAATATTTAGACATTTGCTTCCCAGCCAAAACTCACATTTTAGGAGACCAGAGAAGAACCAGGCTTCCCTTCCTTGCTGCTGCAAATATGGATGACAAAAACAAATTGAGAAAAATGATAATCTCATAAAATGTGAACATTCAATTTCAGGCGATGAAAGCTATAGTTACAACAGAACAATCACTTTCACATGTTGTAATCTCATAGGACATGTGCGAATACATTAAAAGACAATCTGGTTAAACAAATTGATACTGCAATTGAGCTTAGGAAATGCAAATCAAATCTTAGCATAGTTGATACCAAACACCGCACAGAAAGACAAAAGAGGATTTTAGTTTTTGCTGTTGTTGTAGTATCATGATCATGTTAATAATCATCATAAAGGAAGTGCGGGACTTTTTCTTTCTCCACTTTGTAGACCAAATTTCGTGAAACAGATAATGGGTAGGGGAAAAAAAAGGATGACCCAAGAATTTGAAGTTTGCAAGAGTTATTTAACGATCGATCCACTAGATCTGGCCAGGTTAATTCAAGCACCAAGTGATAATAAAACAACTAGTTTTCAAGATGATGTAATTAGGATGAAAATATCTTGCTAGTTAAATTAACAGTCAATGCAACATTGCGCTCCTGTTATGCTTGAAATTGAAGCTTAAGATCATGAACTTTTGAGTTGCTTTTCTATTGGAAAATGCTTGGATATACATAGGAGGGGAAAAACCAGAAATCTGCAGTTCAACTTTTTGATATATGATGTTTAAGTAAAATACCGACACGCAGCAACGAAACAACATGTTCGTTTTTAAAATGTAAGCCTTATTATGAAGAACAAATACAAACACTGTGCCAGGTAAAGCTCGTGTCTAGTAGCAGAAATTGCAGAATGCAATAACAAGCAAAGAAATGGCATAGATTATCCAAGTAGCCCACTTGACACCAGGGGGGAATGGGATTGAAATGGTGATGAAAAACACGGTGGCTGCCAGGAAAACTGCAACTTTACCCAACACTTTGGATGTCATCGGACACTTGGAGGGGTTGATAAAATGTGAAACAAAGAGGCAAGAAAAGATAATTGCAACAAGGATACAGACTAAATGCAAGGAATCGAGTTTGGAATCAGTAATTTGGTGAAAATGAAGGGCTATTTGAAGTCCTGATGTGAAGCAGGTGCTTATAAGCACCTTTTGCCATTCCATTTCCTGCTCAGCCTCTTCTTCTTGGTTCGCTCTATGCCAGAGTCGGGACACAGATTCTGGAAGTGAAAGAATAAAACCCTTGATAACTCGAGCACTATTCTCCATGGTTTTCCTGTGCTGTATGTATAAAGCTTGAGAAGACTGGGAAAGAATTTATAAGAAACGCAAAAAACTGTCGAAAAAAAGGTTGAAAAGACTGGGAAAGAATTCCAGCTGCTTGTGGGTGGTGGGACTAAAAAGACAAGCAAAATAAGAGACTGCAGGAGGACGAGGAGGACGAGGATGTGGCTTGATGAGGTACTTGAGAAGGGGACTGATTGCTATTTATATGGGGGGGTGGGGAAGCTATCGAGGTCTTTCTCATTCGGACTTGTAAATTTTTTAAGGTCCGATTAATTGCTCATTTAAGGTCCGATTGACTTTTCTCAAACTCCAACATTCGGATGATAACAAACTCCGACAAATTAACTCCATCTCAAATAAAGGTCCCATTAATTTTTCTTGTCCAAATAATAATCATATATTCTTTTATGGACTCAATTAACCCAACATAGGCCCAATAAGTCATTCTTAGACATGTAATATGGAGTGATTCATTTTAGACTTGTTAACTCATGAAATAATTAGGAATGATAAAACTAACTGTTGAGAAGTTAGAAGGAGACTCGTTGTTACCCTGTAAATAGGCCACTGATAGATTACAAAGGAAGCATGAATTTATTGCTTTGGGTACAACAGAGGCTCTCCATCCACAAAAAAAAAAACTAGAAGAAGAGGAAGAGGAAGAGGAAGGAGGAAGGAGGAGGAGGAATAAAATTGCCTGTGTTTTTGGTCTTCCTGATGAACTGATTATCAACTTAAGAGTTTTTTTTTTTTCTTTTTGGCTCTTTGGTTTGCAATCCATTCTCACACCTTTCTTCGCGTCGTACTGTAGGCAGTTGAAGCTACAAAGAACGTAGAACTTGGAAACAAAGAGTTGTCTCTGGCAACCCAGCGGAATAGCAGTAGCAGGACTTCTCTCTTGCTTTTCCTTTTTGTTCTTACTTTGTCAATCCTCTTTCTAGATTGGTATAGTTGAATTTCTGATAGTATGTGGACTGTTGCGAGTACAGTTTTCCTTGTAAATTTGATTGCGGAATGGGAAAAATTGAAGATTTATTATCAACATTTGAGCAAATTGAGTTTTGAGCTGTTGAAATAAAAAAACCTCTCTGTCTTACACTGAAACAGAGACTTGCGTTTGTAGACCTAGAAGAATTTGTTATGCTACCATTCATTTTCATTGAAGCTAGAATTTTCGACATTGGAAATCTCATCTGGCAAATCAACAAAATTCCTTCATATTTTCTGTGACCTGTAACTGCCTTTAGCCATATTACCATCATACCTATGAACATAAACACCACTCTCGACCAGTCCATGGCAGCTAGCTGGTTTTCGTAGTCCTTATTTGGCTCCAACTCTTCTTCCTTTTCCAGAGAGAAATGAGCTACGAGTGATTTAATTCCGTCACGACCATAATTTTTCCCTGCAGAAGTAAATCCTATCGCCTCAAGAAACACTGCAACTAATCTCTTGTCGTTGTTGCAGTGATTCTGAACAACAGAAATAACAAAGGATAATGCTTGTGTTTAAGAAGAGATTGATGAATGAAAAGCTTGAATACTTTATTCATAACTGCAGCTCAATTTATAAAGCTGATACATAACAAACTCCTACGATCATGGTCCTACATTCAAGCCATGATCAATTGATAATGGAAATAACAGAGTTGCGAAGTAGCAGCAAGAACAAGAGAATAGGAACAGAATTGACTAAATCAAAAATTAAAGAAAGAGTAAAATTCCAGCTCTGCAGTCCTGAACATTATTTCTAACACTCCTCCTTGTTTAGGAGCTGCAAACTCCCAACTTTGTTCTCAGAAATTCGAATTTGTTGACTGGCAGTGGTTTGGTGAAAATATCAGCTACTTGTTCTTCAGTTTTGCAGTAAATAAGAATGATACTCCCATCTTTCTGCACCTCTCTCAAAAAGAATAATTTGATGTTGAAGTGCTTGGTTTTCCCGTGAAACACAGGATTATTAGAAATGGAAATGGCAGCTTGATTGTCAACTAGAATTTCTGTGCTTTCCTTTTGCTCCAGGTCAAGATCAGATAAAATTTTCCTCAGCCACAAAGCTTGATTGACAGCAGCTGTTGCAGCCACAAACTCAGCTTCAGCAGTGGATTGGGCTACGGTTTCTTGCTTTTTTGAATTCCATGAAAACACACCAGAACCTAAAGAGAAACTGTAGCCTGATGTGCTCTTCAAGTCATCAATTGAGCCTCCCCAATCACTGTCAGAGTACCCGACCAGTTTGAACTCTCTACTTCTTGTGTATCTTATGCCAAAATTGCAGGTTCCTTTGACATATCTTATCACTCTTTTAGCAGCCTTGAAATGCAATTCACTAGCACAATGCATGAATCTAGACAAGATACTCACAGCATTCAAAATATCAGGCCTAGTTGCAGTGAGATACATCAAGCATCCAACAATTTTTCTGAATTGTGCTTGATCAACCTTCTCGGCTCCATCTTCTTTACATAGCTTCTCCTTTTGATTCATAGGAGTGCTTACTGCTTTGCAATCTTCAAGTTTGAACTTTTTGAGGATTTCTTTGGCATACTTCTTCTGACATATGAACACTTCATGTTCAGCTTGCTTAACTTCCATTCCAAGAAAAAAGGACATCAAACCCAAATCTGTCATCTCAAATACACTCATCATCTCTTGCTTGAACGTCTCCACATTATTGTTGTTATTTCCTGTTACAAGCAAATCATCAACGTAAAGTGAGATGATAAGTATGTTATCACCATTTTGCTTGATGTAAAGAGTCGATTCAGAGAGGCTTTTAGTGAATCCTAAGTGCTGCAAATGTTCATCGATTCGGCTGTACCAAGCTCTTGGAGCTTGCTTCAATCCATATAGTGCCTTCTTAAGAAGACAGACTTTGTCCTCCTCTCCTTCATTTGCAAAGCCTTCTGGTTGCTCAGTATAGATCTCCTCCTGTAAAACACCATTTAAAAACGCTGACTTGACATCCATTTGATACACCTTCCAATTCAGTTGTGCTGCAATGGCAAGTAGCAGCCTGATAGTATCAAGTCTTGCTACCGGTGCAAACGTGTCTGAGTAGTCCACGCCAAAGATTTGTGCATAACCCTTCACCACTAGCCTGGCTTTGAGCTTATTGATTGAGCCATCAGCGTTGAGTTTTGTTCGATACACCCATTTTACACCGATTACATTTCTGTTTTGAGGTCTGTCAACCAACTCCCACGTGTTGTTTCTCTTGATCATGAGAAGCTCCTCCTTCATCGCAGCAAGCCAATTTTGATCTAGCTTGGCTTCTTCAAAGTCTGCTGGTTCACACACAGCAATGTTGCACCTTTGATACACATCAAGGAGTGACCGTGTGCCTCTAACAGGAGTGTCATCTGTCATGTTGATGTCCCAATCTTCCATGCTTTGATCATCTGTGTCTGAAACAAGATAATTGCCTTTTGGAGAGGCTGAATCTTCTTTGATTGCATCGTTCCAGTCCCATTCTTCATCTTCCAGGAATTGGACATCTCTGCTTATAACGATTTTTCCAGTTTGTGGCTGGAAAATCTTATAAGCCTTTGAAACTAAGCTGTAGCCAACAAAAATGCCTGGAAGTGCTTTCTTGTCAAGTTTATCCCTCTTGACCTGTGGAACAAGGGTGAAGCACAAACATCCAAATACCTTAAGAAAATTCAGAGATGGTTTGTAACCATACCATGCCTCAAAGGGTGTTTGATCCTTCAAGGCTCTTGTAGGCAGTCGGTTTTGCAAGAACACAGCAGTGTTTGCAGCCTCTGCCCAGAATTTCTTTGGTAAATTCTTCTCATGTAGCAAGCATCTTGTCATTTCCAATATGAACTTGTTTCGCCTCTCACTAACTCCGTTTTGCTGAGGAGTATACGGAGTTGTTAGCTGATGATGAATGCCTGCCTCCTCACAAAAAACGTTGAAGGCATTGGAAGTGTATTCCTTGCCATTGTCTGATCTGAGGGCTTGAATTTTGCAGCCACTTTCATTTTCAATTTTGGCCTTGAAATTCCAGAACACCTGTGCTACCTCTGACTTGTGCTTCAAGAAGAAAATCCAGCACATTCGGCTGTAATCGTCAATGAAGATAGCATAATACAGACTCCCATTTAGAGAGGGTGTCCTTTGTGGTCCTGCAATGTCAGTATGAATCAATTGCAGCTTCCTTGTTGCTCTCCATGTGGCTTCTGGAAAGGGCTTCCTGTTTAGCTTGCCAGTGTGACAAGTTCTGCAGCTGGAGATGTGATCATCAAGTGCTGGGAAATCCTTAGCCATCATCTTGGATTTCATAAGCATCAGCCCTCTATGATGATAGTGCCCGAGTCTCTTGTGCCAAATATCTGTGATATTTTCTTTAATTGGAAAAGCAGTATGCTCCTCCTCCAATGGATTTAGAGCAAAACTTTTCCCTTCATGATTATTTTGAAAATATCATGACCATTCACATCTTTGATCAAGCATCAATTGTTTTCAAACACTACTTTATAACCCTTCTCAATAAGCTGACCAACACTGAATAAATTTTGATTTATACCAGAGACATACAATACATCAGAGATGAACTTAGTACCTGAGCAAGTCAAGATTGCCACGGTTCCCTTTCCTTCAACAGCAAGGTATTCTCCATTTCCAATTCGAACCTTTGAAGTTGTTTGTTTCAGCTCCTTGAATATGTTTCTGTCATGTGTCATGTGGTTGGTGCAACCACTATCAATGAGCCAACTTTCACTTGAGTCATTTCTGGAAATGCAAGTGGCCACAAACAATTGATCTTCTTCTTCTTGATCAGCAATTTGAGCTTCTTCACCATGCTGTTGAATTTTGTTTTTGCAGATAACAGCCTCGTGCCCCATTTGATTGCATTTGTTGCACTTAGCTTCTGGTCTTCTCCAACACTTAAAATGTGGATGTGATCTCCTTTTACAATGCTGGCATGGAGGAAAAGGTCCTTTTTTGTTTCCAGTGTTGCTCCTGTTGAAATTCCTGGAATCACCTGATGATGCTTGACTGCTTCCATTCTTCTTGTAATTCTTTCCTTTTTCTCTATGCTTGACGAATAGAGCTCCTTCAATCTCATCTTCCTGTCTCATGATCCTCCTTTGCTCCTGAGCTTGTAATGCATTTAGCATTTCTGTCAAAGTAATTTTTGACATATCCTTGGTATTTTCCAAGGATGTAATTGCAGCCTCAAAGATTTCAGGAATTGTTACAAGAATTTTTTGAACAATTCTTGACTCAGGCAGGGACGAGCCAAGTAAACTGATTCGGCTTGCAATATTAAGCAACCTGTCAGAGTACTCTTTGATGGATTCAGTCTTCTTCATCTTCTGCAACTCGAAATCACGCATCAAGTTCAACACTTGCATACCTTGAATTCTTTCATCCCCTTCATACTCAGTCTTGAGAAACTCCCATATCTCCTTTGCTGTTTTCAGAGACATGATTCGAGTGAAAATGGTGGATGCTACTGCAGCAAACAAGCACGCCTTTGCCTTTGATTTTTTTGTTTTCCTCTCCTTCTGTGATTTGACCTGCGCCATGGTGGGATTGTTTGGAAGTGCAGGGATTTCATAATCTTCTTCCACTGCCTCCCACAAATCCAGAGCCTCTAAGTATGTCTCCATCCGTACTGCCCAAAACTGGTAATTGTCACCATTGAACACTGGTGGAGCAATTGATGAGAAGCTTACTTCTGTCTCCATGGGTTACAACACAGATCCCTTTAAATCAAGATGCTCTGATACCAATTGTCGTTGTTGCAGTGATTCTGAACAACAGAAATAACAAAGGATAATGCTTGTGTTTAAGAAGAGATTGATGAATGAAAAGCTTGAATACTTTATTCATAACTGCAGCTCAATTTATAGAGCTGATACATAACAAACTCCTACGATCATGGTCCTACATTCAAGCCATGATCAATTGATAATGGAAATAACAGAGCTGCGAAGTAGCAGCAAGAACAAGAGAATAGGAACAGAATTGACTAAATCAAAAATTAAAGAAAGAGTAAAATTCCAGCTCTGCAGTCCTGAACATTATTTCTAACATCTCTGTTGTAGTCATGGGGCAAAACCCTTCAAATCACTTGTGCCTTTGATAATTTTGTTCTCCGGTGAGCTACTCCATTTATTCCGTTAACTCCTTATTCTCAGTTTCTGTAAGAATGTGATGGCAACCTGTGAAAGCCAGCATGTCTTTTTCATATCTGCAATTGGTGCTGCTTAGTTAGCAAGATCTAGCAAAGTTCTCGTGTCATGTTTTTTTTCCAGGTACCTCAAGGGAAGAGCTATGAACGGTCGACCATCATTCTTGAGTCTATAGACCAGTTTATAGCTTTTCAATTTCTTCTGTAAATCCTACTCCTTCATATATTTATATATATAAACGTATTTCTTGAATAAAATTTAACATGGGCCGTAGGCCGAATAAAAGCTTACTCTTATAGTCCATAAGAACGGCCTACGAACTCTCCTTCCTCGACAGAAACACACTAAAGAACCAGAATCTAGGGTTTTCAAAACAAAACTATTTCCAAAACACCTCAGATTGTATTATTTCTCAGCCAACTGGGCCATCATCACTTGATGAGAGGATGCTAAGGGCATGATCCTTGTTCAAGGATTCATCTGTAGGGGTTATTTAAGTGCAAGCGTGGGTTCCCATAAGGAGTGGGGATCAATACGTGTTGAGCACCTCAGAGCAACCATTCTTGGTTTGACCAAATTCTAGCATGGTTTACCACTAGACCTTCCTGGTCGTGTGTTTATCTCTAAGATTCCAGAATGGACTTCAAGTGTAATTTATTATAGCAAGCCTGAGTGCTTACGGGCAAAGCATGCATCTGATCATGAAGTACGGGGTTCTTTTGCATTGATCTTTGATCCAGATGAGATGTCCTGCTGTGCTGTTCTGGAACTTGTCTCTGTGAAGGAGAAACCAGATTTTAATTCAGAGATGAAAATGTTTGCCATGCACTCGAGTTTAGCTTCACTTTACTGTATACTATATTGCAGAAGCTTTTGTTCTCTTGTATCTTTAGATGACAAATTATGTCACTTGACTAGCAACCTGTTTTCACTTAAAAGCCTAATAAAAGGAAACAAAAGGCATAAATTGTTTGTCCTGGAGAGAGAACAAAATGTTGTTCATAAATAAGTTTCTCCCTTTAAGATCCTCTTGTTCCAGCTTATGCAATATATTTGGATTGGAGTCCAGCCTTTAAGTACTCACTCTTGGTATGTTGTTGATAAATAAGTTCCTTTCCCTTGCCACTATGTTTTAGAACCATAATATGCTGTATTTTGAACAGGAAAATGTTAGATTTATCTGCATTTTGGCAATAACTTCGTGGTCTTGCATATTCTGCATCGTTTAAGGATGACAACCAAAATTGTTGTGTATACTATGTTGTCCACAATGCAATGAATTGACAAGGGTAAGGTCGAGCAACTGATTTGCATTTACGTGGTACTTGGATCATCCTTGAGATTTTCAGATTACATAGACAGGTCCATAGCAGTTTGCATTTATATAATATTTACATGGTATATATGAAATGATGAAACAACTCATAGTTTTTAGTTCAGCCAGAAATCTCCACAGGAATGTGCAGGAGGGGCAGGGCAACCAGATGATTGTTTCCCATATTGCACATTTTATGTCTCTACCAATTATACTATATTGTTTACAATAATGGCCATTCACAGCTGATTTGATGAGCATTGAGTTCCTTTCTCATGCAGCCCACATTCTCTGGTAAGCTTCCTTGAAGTTGAATTCCTATATGTTGTCTGAATACTTTCTTTCCTATCGATGATTTACGTCTTTCATATTCTCATTTCTTGCCAAAAATTCTCAATGATTTCCAAACCTCTGCTCATAATATGCCTCAGCCTTAGAAGCCAAATCATTCCTGCATGAGTTGACATCACTCGATAGCAATCTTAGTACCACTTCCAACCTCTCGTTTTCACTGTCGAACTGCATGTTGGCTAGATAATTAGAAAGACTGTCATACCTTTATCTTCAGTAAGGGCACATTAATGTTAAAATCTTACCACAAAATCAGGATTTGTCACTTCTTCTGGAGCTAGCATAAACTTGATAACATACACACCACAGTCATGTCTGCACAGAAAGAAATCATGTCAACTGATGTGGCTTACAGTATTTTAAAGGTACTCAACATGTGACCTAACTACTCAATATAATGTGGATCATAAATATATATGTACCCATTTTGTTGCTGTGGGACATTCGATGGTCTTTCCACTCTGAAATCTGTGAAGGACCAAACTTTTTGGTAGTTCTGATCTATATCATCTTTGAAAAGGGCGTCCAGGCTAACCAACTGGTTTGTGAAAATGTTTTGGCAGGAAAAAGTTCATAAAGCCCATTAGTACAGTGGTTAACTAAGGTAGCTCATAAAGTATGCATCCATTTACCAAGTTATGCAGTCGCCTGACAACCCAAACACTCTGAAATGATGCAGGTAATGAATCCCATATCTCAACAACTTGCTTTTTCAATTGTAGTACAAATAGAAAGAAATGCCTCCTTTTGTTGTCAAAGACAGGAACAAACGCCTGCAAATATAGTTTTCACAGCATAACTAAGCATGGGATGCATTAATTGGACTAAAGAAAACCAAACTTCACCTTTTCACAGCACAAAAGATCTGACATATAGTTTTCCTTGATCCTGTGCTTTTTCGCGAAAGAAATACACTTAAATGGATCATCTGCATTCTCCTGTACACCATATGAGTATAAGGAAATTCTGTTTTTTCATGTAGTGGACTTGTAAAATTGAACAGAATAAGAAGTCAATTGTACAAATATGATCTTGGAACCTACCGCAAAAACAATTGGCAGATACCAATTTACAGAATCTTCCATCTTCCTCTTAACTAAAGTCATGGCATCAGATATCGTAGAAAGGACGTTATCATCAAGCCAGGTCTCTGGTCTCAGTGAGTATAGTTCCCTCCGAGATAAATAATAATTCTTGCAATGAACAATAGTCTCACTAGCAGAAACAGGTACAGAAGAGGTCAACTGGTTAGCTTAAATGCATTCAGCTAAGCAACAATAACTTGAAGAAAAAGAATCTGACCTCTCAATCAGTGAAGAATCAAAGACATATTGGATTAACTTTAAGTCCTCTGGACTGGTAGGTTTGGTCACTGTAAACGGACCAACCAAATAATTAGACATTTGCTTCCCAGGTGAGTCAAATCTCACATCTGTGGAGACCAGAGAAGAACCAGGCTTCCCTTCCTTGCTACTGCAAATATGGAAGACAAAAATAAATTAAGAAAAATGATAATCCCATAAAATGTGAACATTTAATTACAGGCGATGACAACTATAGTTACAACAGAACAATCTTATTCACATTTTGTAATCTCATAGGACATGTGCCTTAACCTTAAAAGACAATCTGTAATTGAAATTACAAGGTTGCACCAGTAAGCTTAGGAAATGCAAATCAAATCTTAGCATAGTTGATCTTGTTAATAATCATCACAACGGAAGTGAGGGACTTTTTCTTTCTGCACTTTGCAGACCAAATTTCATGAATCAAATAATAGTAGAAAAAAACAGGAAAATGATTTTCAGAAACTTAGGAAACAAATCATTTTGAAATTACTTGTCTTTATACACCGACCTATTATACAATATACTAAAAGGGATCAGTGCCCCAATTACTGTTTACATAAATACAAAACACTATGGATTAGAGCAGTGTAATGATAAAGTTGTCGTTGCCATTGCCACAAAGAGTTGCAAGGACAACAGGGGGTGGGCTTGTCTTTTTCTGTGGAATGCATATGTCATTGAAGGGATGGTTGAGGAGAAAATGAGAAAGTGATCAGTTCTAATTATTTGTGTTATAAATATTATTACAAAATATTCATATAAAAAAATATTATAATTTGTTTTTGAAAAATTATTATTTTTATTATAACTCAAAGTATTCATATCAAAAATATTATTATTTGTGTTATAAATATTATTATTTTTATATAATTCAAAGTATTCATATAAAAAATATTATTATTTGTGTTATAAATATCATTATTTTTATTATAATTAATAATATTATAATTATAAATATTATTATTTGTATTATAAATATTATTATTTTTATTATAATTAATATTATAAATAAAATAATTAATAAATTAAAAAAAAATTATTATTATTATTATTATTATTATTATTATTATTAAATTTAAAAAATAGTATCATTACTATTGAAGAAAAACCATTATTTTTTTAAAAGATTAAAAAATATAAGAATTTGAGCAAACAAGTTAAATATTATTGTTGGGTCTCATGTTGAAGCCAGACTCGACGCTTTTGAGTTTAACATTATAATTAGATCTAACATTTTTAAATTTTATATTTTTTTTTTTATGAAAATAAAATATTGGTATGCGGCGTAATACCAAACACCTAACTGATAATAAACTAAACAAAGAACTTACTTGTTTTCGGAGCTTTCCAACCAGTCCTGTCCACATATAAAAGCCTCTAAGATCTCTGGCCCCAAACCATTGAATGATGGATTCACCTTTGTAGCTTCACCGCTGATAGTAGACTTTGATAGAATAGCTGAGATTGGAATTGCTAAGAAATCACGAGCCATTTTACCAAGTGCTGGAAATCTTGGAGCATTGACTCGCCACCAAGCTAATACATCTGAAACCTTATCCCGGTTTTCCACAGGCTCTCCTAAATACCGATCAAGATCAGATTTTGGCGGATCAACCTTAAGCCACTCGCAGAATCCCAAGAACTTACCATCAAAATCCAGATCATATGATGGCAAACTGATGTCGCTGGCAGGTGATGCTATATAACCAGTGTCCTTCGCATAACTGTTGTACATACATGTAAGTTTGCTACGAAATTCCATCAAGTATTTGCTAGCATCACTGCCATACATCCGCAAAAACCCATACTGCACAAATTTAAGTTTACAGCGCGGGTCGAGTACTAATAGGATTCCAAATGCAAAACTCCATTCACTCCAATGCCTATCA
>Ga0325410_1004667_pt1 | contig 15280 bp, 6 predicted proteins | sample PopdelMetagenome_16_FD_206182 | JGI IMG/M metagenome (GOLD analysis project Ga0325410, IMG submission 206182) | Populus deltoides microbial communities from Bellville, Georgia, United States - Xylem-PdIQD-R3 | ecosystem: Host-associated > Plants > Phyllosphere > Stem > Wood/Secondary xylem...
ATTACATATGAAAGGGAGGATAGAGAAGTTCTTAGAGGAGTGGAAAATAGCAGATGAGTCATGATAGTGAAGAGTTGACTATGTATAAGAGTTAAATTTTGAAATAATAATAATAATAATAATAATAATAGAACTCTACCACGAATACTATATATATATATATATATATATATATATATATATATATATATTCATTCACAATAACCAAACACAACTTTAAAGTATCATTTGGTTACAATCTCAAGATTAAAAATGTAATTGAATTAAAAGTTTGTTTTTTTGTTTTCATTTCATCAAGTTAATATGAAAAAGTAAATATCTCAAAATAAACAATAAATTATTTTATACAATTTAATAATTTGCAACAAATAAAAATGAATATTGAATTAGAGTATACAATTTTTTCTATAAATTGAATAAAAGTAATTAACTAATTGAATAGTGATTCTTACTATATTTTTTTTTACAAAAAAGTATACAAAGAAACATTTTTATTGAAACGAGTGAGTTTTTTTAACATTAGAATATTATTATTGAAAAGTTAATATAATAATCAAAACCGAGAGAGTCGTAATCCGATGACAACTGAGAAATCCAAGGAAGGATTCATGCCTTAGCCATGGAAACTACATGATTGTTGTATGCACCATTGACTGTTTCCATGCACTCTCCTATCTTGATCGAAAATCTTTTGGAACATTACATCAACGATCTCGTCTCCAAAATGCCTTGCTAGTATGTACTCCATAGTAGCTCTCATTCTCTTTGCTACGAACTTGCCTTTCGTATACTTATCCATCGTATCTCTGTAACGATCGTCGATGCTTGCATCCCAACTTACATGGAAGGATTCAAGCCGTTTGATGGTAAACGATCCTTCTGCTTGAATCACATCTCTTACTTCTTCAGCTAACGCTCCATAGAATATAACTAGTTATATGTCCCGTGCAATGCCGCGGGTTAATTATTTTTTATATTTTATAAAAAGCTAAAATCTAAAAGTATTAGGTTTTTTTGTAAAATTATACCCAAGAGTTTTAGGTTTAGTTGCAACGCCTAATCCAAGAGTAATATTTATAATATTAATAATAACATTAAACTTGCATGACCTAAATTTAAGTGGGTTTGACTGCAATACCAAACCCAATAGCATTGGACGTGGGTCTAGCTGCAAAGTCGTGTCATAAATGTGTGATAATTAAATAGATTAGTTAAAAAAAACAAAGAAAAAAAACCAACAGGAAAATAAAAACTAATGAAGAAAAAAAAATGAATTAACTGGGTTAACCCTTCAAACCAGGTTAACCCATCATACCTTGAATTCGCATCGTAAAAGTTTGATAATTAAAAAGGAAAAAAAACAAAATAATGGGTTAACCCAGAATTAACTGGGCTAACTTGTCAAACCAGATTAACCTGTCAAACCCGGAATCCTTGTCATGAAAGTTTGATAACTAAATAGAAAAAAAATTAACATTAACAATTTAAATTAAACAAAAATTAATTAATTAAAAAGAAAAAAAATAAAAGGATTAGCCTTTTCACTATGGACTGCACTGTGCAGTCCACAGTCAAATTCATAAAAAAAAAACTAAAAGCATCAGCCGAGAACTACTTAGAAAAAAATTTAATATTAATAAACTAAATTAATTAAAAAGAAAAAACTAAAAGAAAAAGAACCTCTAAGAAGAAAAAAAAACTAAATAGAAAGAAATTTAACATTAACCAACTAAACTAAACGAAAAAAAATAATTAAAAAGAAAAACAAAGCAAAAAAAAATTTCAGGTTAACTCGTTAAACTCGGGATCCGTGTCATGAATGTCTGGTAACTAAATAAAAAAAAGTGAACATTAACAAACTAAACTAAACGAAAAAAATTAATCAAAAAAAATTTTAAAAAAATTCGGGTTAACTCGTCAAACCATATTAACCCATTAAACCTAGGATCTATGTCATGAAAGTCTGATAACTAAATAAAAAAAATTTAACATTAACAAACTAAATTAATAAAAAAAAATTATGAAAATAAAAAACAAAAAAAAAATTGACGGGTCAACCCAGAATTAACTGGGTTCACCTGTAAAACCAGGTTAACCCGTGAAACTCGAGATATGTGTCATGAAAGTCTGATAACTAAATAGAAAGAAATTTAACATTAACAAACTAAACTAAATGAAAAAAATTAATTAAAAAGAAAAAAAGCAAAAAATATATATTTCTAGGTTAACTTGTCAAATCAGGTTAACCCGTTAAATCCGGAAAACGTGTCATGAAAGTCTAATAACTAAATAAAAAAATTACATTAATAAACCAAATTAAACAAAAAAACTTCTGTTAGAAGAAAAAAAATTAAGAAAGAAACAAAAAAAAATCCCGAAAGACATAAAAAACAATTAAAAAAATAAGACAACTTAAAAAAAGATCAAAAATAGATCAATGTTTTACTGTGGACTGCACTGTGCAGTCCACAATAAAACACTAATCTGTTTTAGTATATGGTACAATTAATTAAAAAGAAAAGAAAAAAATTCAGGTTAACTCGTCAAATCAGGTTAACCAGTCAAATCTGGGATCCGTGTTATGAAAATTTGATAACTAAATAAAAAAATTAAGATTAACAAACTAAATTAAAAAAAAAATTCATTAAAAAAAATACACAAAGGAAAAGGCAAAAAAAAAAACTCATAAAGACAATAAAAAACTGAAAAAAAATAAAAACAAAAAAAATAAAAAATAAAAAATAAAAAAGAAACAAATGGGAAAAAAATAAAAACAAAAAGACAAAAAAAAGAAAAAGAAAAAGACAAAAAAATAATAAAAATAAAAAAAATTGATCAACATTTTACTTTAAACTTACACAAAAACACTTAGCAGTTTTAGTTTTTTTCTTAGTCCTTCTTCGATCAATACCTGCATGCACATGCAGGCACCAAGTCAAAAAATCAGCAAAAGGAAGACATTTATTTAGTATTTACAAGTGCCTCTACACTTATTAGTCTATGATTTAACAACATTGATCTTGTCCTTTGTGATTTACGAGCGTGGTTACTTCTAATACCATGTCATTCAGCATCATCCCAAAAAATTCCCAGATGGTGGGGCTGTGTTTGACAGAGGAATCAATGTTCTCATCTCTTCCAAAGATGGTAAGCACCATACAACCTCCAGGAATCATCTCTTCTGATCGGGATCTTAAAAATGCTGTGAAGTCTTTCTCAAACTGATTCAAGTATGCTTTGTGGACACCAGGAGGGCTTGTCTTTGCCAGGTAAATGTTCCCTTTGTTCAGTGGAATTCTCGGCACCTGTTAGAGCAAGCACAATTTATGCAATGTTTGAACAGAAAATGCACTGCACTAAACTTACTTTGGCATTTATTAGCATGTCCAAAAACCAATGGATTCCAGATTTCCCTGTCAGAAAGAAATGCAGAGTGGATGGGTTGGGCACTTAACACACTAAATGGGATGGATCTAGCTAAGGTACAGCTTTAGCATTTGCTTGTGAGAAACTGGACTTACATGTGATGCCATTGCTGCATGTATTAAAATAGCTCTAGTTTTCGTGTTAAAAACAGAAAGGAACATGGTCTGTTTTTCAGACAGCTGGGAGCCAGCGTTTTCTGGAATCAAAATCAGTTTTTTGATGCTTGAAAATTCGGATCAAGCTGAACAATCTTTCGTGTATAATTTGGTGAAATGAAATGTCAGTTAGCACAAAATAAATTAAATGTCATGTTTGCATAATTCTATTCTACTAACTACTTGTAAGCTATAGCTGAATGGTTGACCTCAGAGAACCAGTGGAGACTATAAGAAGAATGAACTAAGTGAAGGGAACGAGCTGGAAAAAGCCTCCCATAGAAATTTCCAGGCATGGCAGCTATGAAACAAGGCCCAAACTTGCCACCCATATCTTCCCCAAGTTTCTTATGAAAACCTGGCAATGACCTGAAGATGGAGTTGAAATCATTCCCTGGAAGATCATTCAAGAACACCTGCAAAATCGGAGGCTTCCGATTCAACTTGCGGCATGTTTCATTAATGGCCTGTATGACCTCCCATATTGGCAGGAAAGTGTTTGGTCCTGAAGAGCACCCCATGTCTGCCATTGTTATGCACTCTGGGAAACTCTTGCTGTACAGCTGCACAATTGTTTCATGTAGAATGGGCTTTGCCTTTAACATCACCTTCTTCTGTTGAAAAAACAAGAAAGCAAAGATTAATGCCATTAGTACTGTTTCTACAAAATAACTTAGGCTTTAGAGGAAAATCTGATTTCCATGATTAAGATACATACAGAGAGATCACCTGAAGTAATGAGTTATTGGAATAGCTATTGTCTCCATCTCCTCCGTTCATGTGGAGGACTTGGTGGAGTTGAAGATCTCTAACAGGGTATTTCTCAACCTCCATACCTGTTGTTTGGCAATCTGACTTATTTTGGCCCTTTTATCATCATAAAATAATTTATTTGATTTTAAATTTGAAGTCGAACAAAACAATAATGCAATGAATACGGTTACTTTTTGGTTTGGACGCGAGACAAGCCATCTTTGTATTAAGGGTTTTTTATATATATATATAATTTATTTTTTAAAATTATTATTCTTTTTAAAAAATAAATTAATTTTTTAAAAATATTTTTAGATAATTTTGGTATATACTTCTAAAATATATATTATATCACAATACCAAACACACAAGTAAATTACTTGAGATAGATAATTTTTTTTTTTTACCTTTTATATATTGTTATCAAACTTGAACAATAAATAGATATTACTAGATACTTGCACGTGTTATGTTGTGGATTCAATTAAATTTTGTTGAATATAACAAAATATTTAGGTGTCGTTAACATATTTTCTAGCAAAAAAAATTATGTGTAGGTTGACTTGATGTGACATAGTCAACTTTGAACGTCTAAAAACAACCGAACGATCGATAAAAATTAGCATGATTAAAAACAATCAAGACGATATTGTTTTTTTATATAGAGACGACAACAAATTAGATTTACTTGGATTTACTCGGATCAACTCAGGTTAACTTTTTAAATCTTCAACACAGGTTATGAGACCTTGGTAACTCTGTAGAAAGAAAATAATAAAAAATCATTAAACTCAATTCTCAATCAACCCAATATTGAAGGAGCAAATTAAAAACAAAATTTAATTAGAAAAATGAGTCGAGTCAACCCGGGTTAGGCTGCAAAAACTAAATAATGAGACTAGGATAATCACATAGAAAGAAAGTTGAAACAAATTATGAAGTTCAATTCTCAATCAACTCAATATTGAAGGATGAATGAAATATGAAAATTGAAAAATAAATAAATTAAAATCAGGCTAACCCACAACCTAGATTATGAAATCGTGATAACCCATAAAAAAAATAAAAAAATTATGAAGCACAATTCTCAATCAACTCAATGTTGAAGGATTAAATTGAAAAAAAATCAATTAAGAAAAACAAAAAAAATATCCCGAGTAAACTCGGGTTAACCTGCCAAACTCGAATCATGAGACCGAGATAACTCTATAGAAAGAAAAAAAATGAAGTCAAATTCTCAATCATGCCGATGTTAAAGGATGAAATTGAAAATAAAAAATCAATTAGAAAAGGAAAAAAAACCCGGACCAACCTGTCTAACCGGCAAAACTTGCGATCCAGGTCAAGAGACCATGATAACCCCATTGAAAGCAAAAAAATAAATAAATATGAAGTCGAATTATCAATCAACACAATGCTGATGGATGAAGTTAAGAAAAAAAAATCAATTGAAAAAAAAACAATAAGTTTAGCCGAGTCAACAAGTGTTAATCTACCAAACTCGGGTCATAAAACTAAGATAACTCCATAGAAAGTAAATTAAAATAAATTATAAAGTCTAATGCCCATTAAACCCAACATTGAAGGATGAATTTGCAAAAAAAAAATATTAAAGATCAAATTTTAGAAAATAAAAGTATTTCATTGTTCACTGTTACAATGAAAACGCCAAGGCTTTTTAGTAAATCTTGAGGATCAAATTGTAAAATGTCAAAGCACTTCATTGTTCATCACTATAATAAAATGCTAAGGTCTTTTAGTATATGTTAATAATAATTATTAAATGGATGTTGTGTAAATTTAATCCTTCCATTTTAAACAAAATTATAACTTAATACTTTTATTTTTATATGTTCACTTCTTTTATTGTATGATGCTTTTACTTTACTAACAAATGCCAAAAATGCATATGGATCCCTATTATGTCCTTTTGTCTCATTACCAATATGGTTTCATAGTGTTGTCTTCTCTAATGATACGAGATAATAGTATAAAATATAAAAATTATTTTAAATAAAAAAAGTTTTCTCAACAAAAATATGTGTATTTTTCAACATGTTTTTGTAGTTAAAAAAATTATAATGAAAATAATTTTTTTTTGTTTACATGTAATCAAATAAATTCAGAATAATGTGTCAATAAATCAAAAAAATAAAAAAAAATAACAAAAAATAAAACATGAAAAATCAAGAGACATGTATAGATCAGGATATTCAATCTTGCAAGATGGGACATTTGTCCTATTGTGTTTGCTAAATTTGTTAATTAAAATAACTTTTTTATTCAATCAAACGATAATAGAAATAGACACACCATTAAATTCATTGAATAAAACAAAACTGGAAAAATATTATGAAAGGCTACACATATTAGAAATAGAATTTGAAAATAAATATTTTTTATTTTCAAAAATAAATTTTATCTATAAAAAAGATTAAAAAAATTATAAATGAATCGAAAAAATCTATTAAGAAATTAAATGCATACAAAATAACAAAAAAAAATATGTAATTTAAAATAGACTTTATAAACAAAACTAAAAGAGAGAAGAAGTATTAATCTAAATATAAATAAATAATAATAATTTTGAAAAACAAAACATATAAAAAAATCATTAATTTAAAAAATAGAAAAAAAATAATTTAGAAAAACAAGAAAAAGCCAGGCGCTGCTCGGCTTGGCAAGTAAGACTAGCCCTCTTGACCCATTTTATCTGGGCCCATATACAGGCCTGGTTTTTTTTGTTTCATCCGAGGCTAATGACATGTTGTCTGCCCTATTTTTTTTAAATAAAAAAAATCAGATGACACATCATTTGATTTTCCTATAATCTGGTCACTATTGTGTTCGAAAAATTATGGCAAAAGGGTTTTTGTCATAAAAACCTATTTTTGACCCAAAATATCTAAAAAGAACCCTAAAAACCATGATAAATCTATCAATGACCTAAAAACCTAAAAAATCATCCCAACACCTGAAATTAACCCGATACGAAAAGTCTTTTCAAGCTTATATATGTTTTTCTAAGTATTTTCAAGTTAAAAAAATCACATAATATGAATTCCCCTCATCAAATGGAACTATTTAACACAAAAATCAACTATTTTGGTGGCTGAAATCGGTATCAACAACATTTTTCTCTCTCTATACTAGAATCTGGTGACCACTCTCTTTCTTTTCTCAAACCAGAGACTGAAAAATAAATAAAATGAACTTTTATATTAAAATTGAATTGAGAAGATATTGAGGTACCAAATATTTATTATTTTTAAAGTATGAGGACTAAATTAAACTTTTGTGTGAACTTTGAAACCATTATCAATTTATAACGCCTTTTTTGCTTTGATCCTCTATCTTTTAATTTCATCCTTAGAAATTTGATTCAATCGCCCTTTAATTTAGCTAAAAAAGGATGCAATTGTAAGAAAAAAAGAGTTTAAGGATGAAATTAAAAAAAAATTAAACATTAGGTCCACATTAATCTTATTTGAAAACTTAACAAATTTATAAATAGTTTCATCTTTTAATTTTAAAAACAAAACCAATGTATATCTTATAAAATCATTAACAATCACAAACACATATCTATTACCATGTAAGCTTTTATTTCTAGTTGTCCAAATGGATCAATGTGTAGCAATTCTAATGGTCTTTTGGCTAAGATATGATTATTGCTTTTAAACGAGGTTGTCACTAGTTTGCCCATTTGAAAAACATCATATAGCTTTTCTTTCTTAAATGCAATATGTGGAAGACCTTTGACTAGTTCATTCTTAACTAGTTTAGAAAGAATATCAATGCTTATATGACCTAGTATTCTATGCTAAAGAAAAGTATCATTTATACTAGCAATAAGACAACATTCTATTCTTATATATGCATCAATTTTATTCTTGTAAACATTACCTTTATCTATTTCCTACAAAGATTACTTTGTTATTTTCAAGAATCAAACAACATACATGGTCAAATATAATCTTATAACATTTGTCACATAATTGAGTAATATTAAAAAAAATTACGTTTTAAGTTATTAATAAGAAATATCTTTTCAATTGAATGTGAAGACTTACCTATAATATTGTCAACTCCAATGATTTTCCCTTTTGAGTTGTCTCCAAAAGTGACTTTTCCACCATTGATTTTGGTAATGCTTAAAAATAATGAATCATCTCCAGTCATATACCTTAAGCAAGCACCATCCAAGAATCATTCCCCATACTCATTTGATTCTTATACATAAAAGTCAAGATAAGGTTTCTGGTACTCATACCTTCTTAGGTCCTTCGTGGTTAGAAGTGGTTCCTTTTAGAACCCAAGTCATATTATAAGGTTTGTCCTTTTTAATTGGACATGCATAAATCAAATGATCTATTTCTCTACAATAATTGCATATACAATTAGGATCATATGATTGTTTGGCTTTCACAAAGTAGTTTTTAAAATATATTTTTTATTCTTTTTGGGTTGAAAGCCTAAACCTCTTTTAGTAAAAACACATCTTTGATTAGAAAGCATGCTTTCAAGTATTTTTGAGCTTTGAATGGATTTAGCTAAGGAAATGTTTAACTTGTCTAGCTATTCTTTCAATGATTTATTTTCACTTTCAAGTTTATTCACTTTATTGCTATCATTAATGACAATGGAAGCTTCTTTTCTAGATTTTTTTTAACAAGTAAACATGCATAGTTCTTTTTTTTTTTTTTTGCTATACTTTGAACCTAATTTTTGGGTAAAGCCCATCCCCCATAGGCTCAACCAAGAGGAAGAGATACCTTCTGAATCCTTATTTCCCTACACTCTTAGGTGTATAAAAGTCCTCTAAGGACCTACTATATTTCTTTTAACACAATGTTGTGTAAGAGATATTGTATAAAAGTATTCTAAAACCGTACCATATTTATATTAACATTAATGTTGTGTAGGGGATATTGTATAAAAGTCTTATAAGGGCATACCATATTTTCCATCAATATTAGTGTTTACATAAATGATATTTATCTCTTATTAATCTATATGTCAGAGATATTTTTTTCTTATTAAAACTATTAGGAAAAAATTACACTTTAGCCCCTCATCTCTATAAAGAGACAAAACTCATTGACTATAAATACACATGGAATCCTTCAAACTTCAGGTTCTCAATCTTTATTTTCTACTGCATATATATTTTCATAGTATCTTTCTATAAAATATCATTGCATTCTCTCTATAAAAGATACTTATTTATACATCTTAGAGTCCCCGAATCTACCAAATATGACTTTTTGTAGGTACCATCCACTAGCCACTTTGGCCTACCAGGCACCAAGTACCAGTTACCAATTACCTTGGCCAGGAAAAATTGATTAGATTGCTAGAATCAAGAGATTAAACGATTATCCAACACATAAGTCTTGCTTATAAGCCATCTATTGTTCTTCTAGAACTGGTTTATTGACATCCTTAATAACCATCAAAGGCAGATAATTAAAACAATACTAGAATAAGATGTGTCACAAACCTCCCAACAGTTGTTGGCACACCTGATCCATCAGAGCTTCAGCAACTCTTCAATAAGAGGTAGGAAAGGTTATGCAATAATTTGATTGCACTAGGTCAGATTATGATTTCTTCTACTTGCCCATGAACTTAGTGAGACAAGTAGATTTGGTATGTGTATTTGCCAACTTCATGAATGTAGTTGGAGCCTTGAGATTTCAGAAAGCTCTCAACAAGTATAAGTGAGATGTTGGTTCAAACTGTTAAACATGTAAAGTATCTTTGAAAACCATCCAAGAGAAAAGAAAGAGCGTACCTCATGCCTAACATTCTAATCAAATAAAAAATTACCATAGTCAATGAGAACAAGAATGTTAATTTCTTATTTAATGTTTGGTGGGTGCTTGCTATTGTTTGTCTGCTCTGTTGGTGCTCTAGTCAGAGCCTTTGTTGATGTTTGGTCTCTTGCAGGCTTTTTGGGTTCCCGCTGTGCTGGTTCTTGCCTATTAGTTAGTTTGCTAGCTGGTTTAGGGTTTTTGTTTCAGGGAGTCTGTTCCCTTAACTCAAGGGAGTCTGTTCCTTTTTTCTGGCTGTAAATTCCTGCATAGTTGACTTGATGGTCTCCAACTATGTTTTATTTTTTATCTATAAAATTTCTTACATTTGATTAAAAAAAATGTTAATTTCTTATATATGAATGACTTATTCAAAACAACTTTTTATTTTCTCAGATGATGTCTGAGGGCCTCTCATCAACTCTTCAAGAAAATGATTGACTAGGGAAATAACACCATAACCTTTCAAGGATGAGATTGACATAGTCTTCTTAGTGCGATTGCATCATTTACCTTAGAAGGGATCATCACGGTCTCCCTAGTGCGATTTCATAATTTACATTAGAAATGATTGATTTGGTCACTCTAGTGAGATTGCATAACTCTCCAACGATGAGATAAACACCACAAACTTCTAATGATGAGATTGACTTAGTCTTTCTAGTGTGATTACACAATTTACCTTGGAAGGGATAACCACGATCTCTCTAGTGTGATTGCATAATTTACCTTAGAAGGGATCTACTTAGTCATCTTAGTACGATTGCATAACTCTCCAATGATGGGATAGACACCACAACCTTTCAAGCATAGGATTGAGTTAATCTTTGTGTGATTACATAATTTACCTTAGAAGGGATCATCATAACCTTCTTAATGTGATTACACAACTCTCCAAGGATTGGATAGACACCATAACCTTCCAATGATGGGATTGACTTAGTCTTCCTAGTGTGATTGCATAATTTATCTTAAAAGGGAACCTCATGGTCTTTCTAATACAATTACACAATTTACCTTGGAAGAGATTGACTTACTCACCCTAGTGTGATTGTACAACTCTTCAATGATAGGATAAACACCATAACCTTCAAAGGATGGCATTAACTTAGTATTTCTAGTGTGATTGTACAATTTATCTTGGAATGGATTGACTTAATCACCCTAATGCGACTGCACAACTCTTCAAGGATAGGATAGACACCAGAACCTTCCAAAGATGAGATTGATGTATTTTTTCTAGTACGATTGCACAATTTGTCTTGGAAGAGATCATCACGGTCTTCCTAGTACGATTACACAATTTACCTTGGAAGGGATTGACTTAGTCACTCCAGTGCGATTGCACAACTCTACAAGGATGAAATATACACCACAACCTTCTAATGATGAGATTAACATAGTTTTCCTAGTGTGATTGCACAATTTACCTTGAAAATGATTGACTTAGTCATCCTAATATGATTGCACAACTCTCTAAGGATGGGATAGACACCATAACCTTCCGATGATGATTTTGACTTAGTCTTCCTAATATGATTGCACAATTTGAAGAGATCATCACAGTCTCCCTAATGCGATTGCATAACTATTCAAGGATAAGATAGACATGCCAACTCTCATTGGAAATGATGGATCTGAACCTTTCTAGTGTGATAGTATAACTCTCTTTGGAAAAGATGAATTTGAAACCTCCTTAGTGCGATTTCATAACTCTCATTTGGTCCATCCCCTTCGCCCCTTACAAGTTTTTCAATGTATAGCCATTGATATGGGCCCATCCCCTTTACTTTTTAAAAACTTTTCTAAGTTGGGGTGTAGACATGAGTTCTTTCCCTTTGCCTCTCAGAAAGTTTTCTAAGTATAGGTATCGACATGGGTCCATCCCTTCTGCCCCTTAGAAATTTTACAAAGTATGGGCGTAGACATAAGTTCATCCCCTTCACCATTTAGAAATTTTTCTAAGTAGGGGAGTCAACATGAGTCTGTCCATTCCACCCCTTATAATTTTTTTAAGTATGAGCTCCTTCTCTATGGGTTTCTCAATTTATTAGAAATATTTTATCAATATAGGTTCCTCTATGGTTCCCCTCTATATACATATAAATTCTTTTTCAACCAAACTGTATGCCCCTACACATGGGCTCTCTAGTATATTACCTGGGGTTTCCACCCCTCTTCTCATACAAAAAAAAAATCAACAAACTCATTGTACTAGATATTTTTACAAAGTGCTTACGTATAAAGTATCACAAAGACTTTGGGGCTATTGATAAATCCAAATTTAACAGGCTTAAAAATCCCCTGAAAGCATAAAAACCCATAGTCTCAGGCAACATGCCTAGGCCCAGCATTGGGGAAAGCCCAGCCCTCATGGTGTAACATCCTTTAATTTAATTACATGATATTACATATATACATATTATATTATTGTTAAAAGTGTAGGAAATGTTTTTTTTTATATTTCAGCAGAGTTTTTCCTAATTATTTCATTACTAAGTTATCGACTCAATCAGATTTTCACAATTTACAAATAAAGATTTCAACTTTTCCCATCATCCAATATGCTCACCAATATAGTGTCCCACCTTCTAGGACTTCGACATTCTCAATATCATCCGACAATAATATTTTTTTTTTAGCATCCTTAATTTATGATTCAAGTCAAAAACATTCATTATTGACAATTTTCAAAGGATATTATTAATATTAAATATAATTGAAGTATAGCTTATGGCATAATCTATCTAAGAATTTAAAGCAAGTTTATAGCAAGACATTATTTAAATCATCCAAGTTTCAAACTAATTAACATTACATCATTCATGATAATTTCTAACGTTCTAAAATTAAGTCCAAAATATAACATCTTAGGACATGTTTACATACAAAATAACCTAACAACTTGTTACGTTTCAAAATCTAATATAAAAATGAAATTCCTAAAACAACTATGGGCCAATGTGCTGCTGCAAGGTACCTGAAATATATAATTAAATAAACCCTTGATAGACTTTGCATCTCTTGGTTACAAATAAATTTTATTCCACTCTTGAACGCCTTTTCATTATCAAATGAGTTTTTATTTGTGACCAAAACCAAGCATAGACTTTATATTCAGGTTAGTTATCCTCATTTCCTCAATTCAGGTGCTAGTCCTTATACTAGAATATCTAGCTTGACATGCCCAAACCGGGCGCTACCTCTAATTCAGGATAACTAGCTCCACTTGCATAAATCAGGTGCTAGTCCCTATATTGGGATAACTAGCTTGACATGCCCAAACCAAATGCCATTCTCTAATTCGAGATAACTAGCTCAATTTGTCTAAACCGAGCACTAGTCCCAATACCAGAATAGCTAACTCCATATGCCCAAATCGGGCGCTAGTCCCTAAACCAGGATAACTAGCTCAAAATATTATTTGACAACATGAATTTTAAATGAAATGAGATTTCAATAACATGTTTAACTTTGAATAAATATTTTAAAAAATGTTATGGTAGTTAACATCCCTACACACTAAAATTTTCAATTTAACACTATACACTAATTATCTAAATCAATTATTTTGGAGAAGTTTCTTACCTCTCAACTCAAAGAAAATGGAAGGTTGAAAGTTTGGAAAAATACCTTTATCCTCTCTTTTCTTTCTCCCCTTTAATAATCCCTTAACCTAAAATTTCAAGGGTTTAGACCTTGAATTTACCAATTTTTCTTGTCTAAATCTCTTTCTATCACACTTCGATTACTTAATCTATTTCTCTTTTGTGTTTTTAGGATGGATTTATTTGGTTGTCCTATTTCTCTCCTCTATTTCTTGTTTTTTAGCTGGCACTAGAGTGTTATTAAAGAACACTATCCATGCTTATATATAGCTACAAATTTTTCTTACTTACTCCTATGGTCCTATATTTCTTTTATTTGCACATAGGACCCCACACTTTTCTTTTAGCTTAATTAGTGTTATTAACTTTCCACTTTTTTAATTTCATCCCTTTACTTAATCAAGCTTCCTTAATTAAAATTTTATTCGTTGATATTAAATGAGTAAATTTCTAAAATTTTCACAACTTAAGGTTGTTAACCAAAAATATATATTCGTACCACAAGATTTTTTTTATATAAGAAAAACAAGGGTTTACACATGGACTCAACCCACTGGAATAGCCCAACCCTTATAAGTTTAGCATTGGGAAAGAACCAAATGCCATGGGCTCGACCTAAGAGAAGAGCCTAGCTCCCATGAGCTCATCCTATGGAAGAGCCAAACTCATATGGACTCAACCTTGAAAAGGAGCCTAATGCCATTAACTTAGCTTAGGGGAATAGCTCAACCCCCATAAGCAAAGCTGTAATATTTTGGATCATTCTTTCCCTACACCTTTAGGTATATAAAAGTACTCTAAGAGCCTACCACATTTCCATTGACATTAATGTTGTGTATGAGATAATATATAAAGGGCATCTAAGGGCTTACCATATTTTTATTAACACTAATGTTTGTGTATGAGATATTTATCCCTTATTAATGCACATGTCAAATATATTTTCCCTCACTAAAACTATTAAGGCAAAAGTACACTTTAGTCTCTCATTTCCATTAAGAGACAAGACTCATGAGCTATAAATATACCATGAATCCTTCAAACTTCAAGTTCATAATCTTCATTTTGTAGTGCATATATATTTTTAGAGTATCTCTCTCTAAAATATCATTGTCTTATCTCTCTAAAAAAATATTTATTTATGCATTTGAGAGTCCTCAAATCTATCAAATGAAGTATTTTGCAGGTACTAGTCACTTTGACCTACCGACACTAAGTACTAACTATCAGCTATCATGAATAGGGTACTAAAATTAAAAGAGTAACTGATTATTCAACAAATAAACCTTGCGTATAAACTTCTTAGATTTCTTGGGACATCAACCCATCAAATTAAGACATCTTTGAATAACATTATCAATTCTCTCCATGGTTGCATTGTATATTAATGGGATTACTAGAAAATAAAATAATTGATCAAGATCGCTCGAGTCATTCACTATATTGATTGAAATCCGGTCGTCATGCATTCACTTGCTAACTTTGTTATTCTATTCTCAAACCATTTCAAAACGTATAAACT
>Ga0325410_1004669_pt1 | contig 15267 bp, 12 predicted proteins | sample PopdelMetagenome_16_FD_206182 | JGI IMG/M metagenome (GOLD analysis project Ga0325410, IMG submission 206182) | Populus deltoides microbial communities from Bellville, Georgia, United States - Xylem-PdIQD-R3 | ecosystem: Host-associated > Plants > Phyllosphere > Stem > Wood/Secondary xylem...
GCTTGCGCATCAAGATACGCACCCAAGCTTCCCTATATTCTCTCAATCACTTAAAGAGTGTTTGGAATTCCAGTGGAAAATACATTTGATTTTTTTTATTTTTAATATTACCACATCATAATCATAAGAAAAAACTATAAAAACATCAATTTAATATTTTTTTCAAATAAAAAATACTTTAAAAAAGCATTGAAATCTGTATCAAACAGCCCGTTCTATATATATAACAGCTTTACTATATAAATTTAGTAAAGCTCTCGTATGCCCCATGCCCTTCTCTCCAACTTCTTCCCTCTCACACTACGCCACCCGACATTATTTCACAACAAGAAACTATAACAGTAGAAAGTCTCTTCTCAATTTCTTCTCTACCGCAGAGTAACGTGAGGTATGTGACCATCATCATGTACATTATTGTCAGATCTAACATCCTCATGTTCATAGGAAATTGCAGATGCAGACTGATAATCACATGAGGGAGTCGACATATGAGTAACTCCTGCGTCGGTTGTACTGAAGGAGGCTTCCATAGGTGCGATCCCACACTCCAATGAAGAGGGATTCTGTATCAGGGCTAAAAGACACACCAGATATCTCCCCAAAAAAGTCGATCTCCTGCTCTTTCTCAAACCCATTCTTCGCATCATAGACATGCACAAAGTCTGCTGGCTCTGCCATTGACATGAACTGCCCATCAGATGTAAAACGAATTGATCTAATGGCTCCTAGATTGCCCTTCAGCACGGCAACAGACTTTGACAAGTTCCGAGCATCCCAAATACGACAGGTTTTGTCTTGGTTCCCCGTGGCAAAAATGCGGCCGTCAGGATGCCAAGCAGATGCAAATGAGAAATCCACGTGCCCACATAAAGACATAATGGGCTGCAATAATAAGGACGTCAAATTAGATGAAGCTGCCCACATCCGAGAATGCAAACAGGTCTATTGAGCTCTAAGAACAAAGGATTCAACAACAATAATAATAAAAATGTTTTAACAAATGCAGCAGGCTACCTTTCCTGTTTGAGAATCCACCAGTATCCCGTCAGGGTTGTCACCGACAATGACAAGAAGCTTACCATCAGGACTCAATGAGGTGTGCTGTCAACAGAAGCAACATATTAATACATAGAAGGAGAGCATGTGACACATTAATTCAAACGTTATGAGCAATACATGCTCATTCAGTAAATAAAAATCTCAAATCAGCCAATCCTTTAGATCAAATCTGGGGAAAGCATCGAGAGATGTGCACTCAGAACAACTAAACATAACAACCCAAAGGCCCGGATTCAATAGACACTCACAGACGCATGAGTGCACATGCACTCAAATGTATATCACAATCCCAAATGAGAAGCATGACTTCTTTGTACACTAGTATCATACAAAATAAATAAAAAACCATACATGTATGTTCACAAAGTGAGGAGGTGAGATTGTAATTTTTATATCACAATCCCACCCCTCCCTTTTTTGGCATCCTAATTTATTTTTCCTTAAAGGCATAATCAATCTTGTAAAATATTTAGTATATCTATCTCCTTTTTTTAATCACAAAACTCCATATTTATCTCCATTTAATCTCTTCCATCAAAGCCTTTTTACCATTTTTCCCATGTATCAGCTCAGCTTTCTTCTTTGCACCATCAAGATCCAAGATTACTTATTTCTCCTTCAATCTTTGAACCTCCCTCCCTTTTTCCCACAAACTTATTGATTCCATACCTACAATTTCTTTTTGAAAAATATCCTGGACTACCTTTGCATTTTGTCTAGGTTCACTAGATCCAATGAAACTATAAGTTCCCCTAGCTACACAAGCCTTCCACCAGCCCCTATTGAGCTCCAAAAACCTTCCTTCATCAACAACTTACTCCCAAAGCAAAAGGGGAACTTCCCAAATCTAAGACCCTTTTGGAACTCGTTTCGGGAAATTGGTTACTGGAAGAAAGAGAAAAGAGCTTAAACCATGATGAAGGCTAGCTGGCAGTAATGGAACAAGGTGCAATCAAAGCACATGAATGTGAAAGATTAAAAGGTGGGAGAAGGTGGAAGGACAATCTGGAGTGAGGACAACCTGGAGCATCTGTTACAATAACATGATTATGGGGGCACTTAAAATTTATAATTAGGCTGAAATGTTTACATTCACAGAAGGAATACTTACATTCACAGGCCAATCAAAGCAGAAATGCTTAGTTTGCTGAAATCTCTCCATGTCAAAGTTTCTCACTCCACTGTCATTATTTGAAGCCATGAAATGAACTGCACCACTGCACAGCATTTGCTTCAAGTCAGATAGAATTAAAAAATGGCACTGTCCCTTGACCAACATCTAAAGTAAAAAATGTGCAAAGAAGTGGAAGTAATGAAGAACCTGGGACATTCATAAATCTCAATTGCATTTGTGATGGCATTGTCATCATAGGTCGTTCTGGAGCAGAAGCTAACACCTGGTCGATCCAAATACTGCATCCTCAACAAGCAAGCAAACAACTCATTGGCCATTATATACAACATTCTTTCAGAAATAACCAAAAATACTCAACACATCGTAAACATCACAATCGCAACAGAAATGGCTATGGTAAGTTGGTTAATTACTTACAACTTTCATTTATATGCACCATGACCACCAATCAGAACAAGCACAAAAAGGTATGTATGGGCATAACAATAGAGAAAAGTTGGCAGATATATCAGACTTCTACATTTTCAGTTCATTCAATCAAGAAATTCTTTTTCTGATGAAAATGATTATTGAATAATACAATGCAACTTAAAAGTACTTACAGATGAAAAAGATTACCTTGCAAATTAGTTCTCCCTGGAACCCCCCAGCAATCAACAACCTATCCTTTACTGCCAGTGTACTAACTTGAGTTTGTGTGAATCCTTCTAAGAGGCTTCCCGGGTGTTTCTATCATACAAAGAAGTAATTACCGCAACTTCACAAAGAAAGAAAGAAAAGCATTTGACTATATTGTGGGATGTTATATTGTAAGACATCAAAAGATTTATATACCTCACAAGGTGCCACATGCCCAGAAACATTAAGGACTTCATTTTTTTTGCAACTTAATGATGACCAGTGAACGATGGAGTAATGTGACATGAGGTAGACATCATGCTTTGATGTTGACCAAACCAAGTTTCGCAACTGCAATGCCAAAACAACAGTTTTCAAATACATAAAGTAGCCTTTTGAACAATATTCTTTAAAACCTTTGCATTTTTAGTTTTTTTCCGCATTCAAAACACTTCAAATGATCAAAAGTCTCTCAAGTAGTTGACATCTAGCTCCTTTCTTCAATTCTTTGCATACTTTTAAAATCTTAGCTTCCCAAAAAGTCTACTAGATTGGCTCCTAAGATACCGAAGTTCCAATAAATCCTGAGTTGCCAATCATTAGCTAATGTCTCAATACTATGTCCTTAAATCATCTCATCTCAGGCTTAAAAAAGGAATCCATCAGCATCTCACCACCATCCAGCACCCCCCCCCCCCAACCCACCAACACATGGAGATCAGACATCATGATTATGTAAGAAAAGAAAATCTTATCAAGTAGATCATACAACTAAAAAATAATTCAATTCAAGCTGATGGGACAAAAATATCAGCATACTTGGAAATGAAGGATTGTAGATTTCACTGATCTGGTGTTGTGCCAGAACTCATAAAACATCCCCCCTTTCTTAATAGGTTCGCATTCCTGGAGATGGTTAAAATAAAAGCAAGTGAGAAAGAAGGGTCAACTGTATCTAGTAGTCCAATAGCACCACAAACTAGGAGAAAATAGATTCTACCTTCTCTGAACTTTCTCCTGATTGAGGTACGTTTTCATAGTTCTTGTACTGCTCTAACCTAGTTTGTCGGTACTTCTCTCGGGAAATGCTCAATCTTTCCCAAGGAATTCCCTGGATATCCTTTCCCTTCCGAGCATCTGCAGCAGATGTATCTGTTATCTTATTATCCTGCATAACCAACAACCCACCCCCACCCAAGGGCCAAATGAAAAAAGAACAGAAAGGTCACAAACAGGATCTGTCAATAAATTTTTCATCACATCAAAAGCAAGAGTGCCAGATGATGTAATGGACAACAAAAGACCCATTCCACATTAATGGCAAAAATAACAAAAAAATAATGTGGAAACTGATGTATGAATTGAACAAACCAAATGATCATATTCATCATCATCATCATCATCATCATCCTCTGACTCTGAATCAGCCATGAATCTGCCATGAAAATAGACATCATCATCTACTTCTGCGATCTCATAGTCATCAACCACGTGATCCATTTCATCCCCTTGGTACTGGGACATAACCGATGATCAAATTTATAGCTGAGCCAACAGAAATTAAGGAGAAGGAAATCATGATTCTATTATATTTATTCCTCTTTAACAAATGGACTCAGCACATAAATGATAGTACTCTTATACATGCACCAAATTGAACCACTAAAAAGGAAATACAGTAAAATTATTCCAACTGAAAAAAAAAACACTTCAACCATTTAGATTCTTTAGACTGCTCTTTATGCTTCCCATTAACAACCTCCGATACACTCCCTCAACTCACTAGCAAACTCCTTTGAATCCAACAAACTTTAGGAAGAAAAATCCCAACTCGGGGAATCTTAAAAACTTGTCAAAACCTGAACTGAATATGAACAATCTCATTTGCCTGCATCCAAAATCTATCTCAAAATGACAACTCTCTTGAAAGAAGGAGGAGTTCTTCGAAATATACACAAAGCCCATCGGACAATGAGTAAAGAAGTCTCAAGTACTTAAAAGACCAAATAACCAGAGCATTTACACTCGCATTTTGCTGCCCAAAATTACATAGAACTAATATATCACATGTATATGAAGCATCCAATTAGAAGCAAAACAATTAATAAAAGACCAATCAGTGCTGAATTCCCGCTAACCTTTTAAAGGGTTTATTTTGCGGTGGGAAAACCAAAAAAAGCAGATTGTTGGTATGAGATCTCTTTGGATTAAGATGTGATCTGCGTCTGACTCAATCGAACCTTCTGCAACAATAACGCATCCAAAAAAGGGGAAAAAAAACAAAAGTAGGGGAGGCAGGGTCAGTACTTATAAATAGTAATTGCAATTGCCCACCAAAAACAAAAACCATCTTATGGTAATATCAAATCATCAAAGGTCATGTTCACTTACCATCATCATTGTAAGAAGAAGAGAGGAAGGGGGAGGCCTAGCTAAAATAGACAGGCGAAGGGAGAGTGAGACGCACCAGTCAGAGAGTTAAATAATAGCATCTTACATTTATGCCCCCGACTATTGAGGGGAAAAAGATCAAGGCTTTATGATTACCAAAGGAAGGTAAAACTTGCCCTTATCCCAATCTTCCTAGTAGTAAAGTAAATGGGCTTGCCAAGTTTTGTCTTGTTTTAGGGGAAGCAAAGCAAAAAAGGCCTCATCCATATCATATGATCTGGGCCATCTCATCTGTAAAAGTAAAACTCCTTCATTCTCTACAGACTACAGGGTTGATTAATTAATGTAATGTTACTCCTCGAATTCCAAAGCAGATTAGTATTTATCGGAAAGTAGAAGAGCAAGTGAACTGGATTGAAGTGAAGGGAAGGGGGATGAATGCGAATACAACACTCACTCTAACCAACATTACCACTAGCATAAAAAACCCGTTAATGTTAACGATGAAGTTTTGTCCTTGCCCTTCCCCAACACCACCACCACCGTCTCCCATTTCTTCAGTCAGGTCTGGCCGCCGCCGCCGCCGCCGAACAAGGTCCTTGCAACCCAGCATGGTCATACAAGACACATCTACTACCGCCGCCTCCGCCGTGTCTGATGCTGATACTGATACTGATTCACTATCTGTTTCCCGTCGCCTTATTTTGCTTCGTCATGCTAAGAGCTCCTGGGATGACCGTTCACTTCGAGGTCTCTCTCTCTTTCTCTCTCACCCACTATCTACTAATAAGAAGTAATTATCTGCTCTTAACAATCCCATTTTTCTTCTCATTGATTTCTTTAGTCTTAAACATAAACCGGCCAGTTAATCTTCTGTTTGCTATATCTATGAATTTCTTCCTAATTGTGTTAATAAAAAAAATAGATCATGACCGGCCACTGAGTAAAAGCGGAGAGCTTGATGCTGCCAAAGTCTCTCAAAAGCTCCAACATTTGGGTTGGATACCTCAACTTATTTTGTCTAGGTGGGTTTCTCATATCTTTCATTTCTCTTCTCCCTCCACCCTAACAACATACTAATACATACTTCAATAATTAATGATATTCATACTCAGTAAAAAATGACTGATGACAGTGATGCATTGCGAACCAAGGAAACACTTAAAATAATGCAGCAACAAGCACCAGACTTTTTGGATGCAGAGGTTCATTTCATTTCAAGTTTCTATTCTATTGCAGCTATGGATGGTCAGACTGCCGACCATCTTCAGCAAGCTATCTGCAATTACTCAAGGGATGACATTCTTACTGTCATGTGAGTCAATTTCTTTGCTGTTAATACTCCCTTCACTTTCACCCCAAGGATTAACTAACACTTGTGTACTGCCGCATTTTTTTGCTGCCAATTGCCTTGGTTAAAGTTTCTTTCTTCTGTCGGAAGATCAATTTAGTCCTGTTTCTTTCTTCAATTTCAATGCAATTTGGATATTAAATACGTGTGCTACACTCTCTTGATAACAAGTTGGCAATATGATTTGGAAAAAGTTTCTTCCATTGGTTAGAAGATAAATTCTTTCGTCTTGTTTCTTTGATTTTCTCAATCTTCTAAATGCGATTTGAATGCATTCTGTAATCTATCCTGCCAAGAAACAAATAAAGATGATGATTTTCTTAAACGTCGACGCTGAGGAGTTAATTGACTCATGCCTGGCATATTGAGAATTGGCTATAGAGAAGACAAAAGAAGGAAAGAAAAGAAGAAATGGAGTGTGCTAAGAAATTATGGCTTTAGGCATTTTGATTGAATGCTGTTTGCACCTTAAATCTCATTGCCTTGTTTATCTCTGGAACAAACTGGGATTATAAAGTTGGAAAAACTATGCTGATTCTTAGTCAATTATACAGGTGCATGGGGCATAATAAGGGGTGGGAGGAGGCTGCCTCTATGTTCTCTGGTGCCTCCATAGAGCTAAATACATGCAATGCTGCTTTGCTTGAAGCTGCTGGGAAATCCTGGGCAGAGGTTAGACTCGCTCCTTTTCTTTTCGTGCCTGGTATTCATCAGTTCAGTGACCTTCTCATTCTATGCGTCAAAGCAATGCAAAATTGGAAAGCTTTCTGATTGATGCTATACCCTATTCATGGGGTATAATTGCTAAAGATTAGCCGTCTCCTTTCAGAATAACACCTTGAGATTATCCTACCACGATTATCGTGGCCCTTGCAAGACATGCTTATCTATGCTTAATGTCCTCATCCAAACCTCTTTCTGGGACATAATTGTTGGCCGCATTAGTCATCTCTTCTCAAAGTACTGATTTAACCAAGATTACCCTATTCTCAATTCTCTTAACCTCTATAGTTTTAAGCCCTTCTCAGCAATAGTGCCCACCCCATTTATGTTCCTATTATTCTCAGTATACCCAACTATTTTATGATGCTTGATGATTTTGGTAGTCACGTTTCAATATAACCTTTAAACTTGTACTTCAAATGTGAGTTTGCTGGCATACTGCCCTTCATCCTGCTATCAAATAAGCAATGCCCCCTAGAAAATATTTAGTTCCTGCATATGTATTGGCAGTGCTTTAGAACATTGGTTCTTGCAAGTGTCCTCTTTCCATGGTTAGCAGATAGATAGGAATGTTTCTAAATAATGAAAGTATGAATTTAGATATGGAGTTCTATTAAATTGAGACTTAAAAACTGCATAAAAAAGCATATTTTAGGTGGAGGCAGATGGAGCAGAATTATTGATGCTTTTACCTGTTACAGGGTTCAAGAAATTAGTAGTGATCTAATGAACTTAGAAATGACTGGGGCGGGGCTGTAAAGTTTGAGGATTGTTGCTTGCCAGTGCTATATATGGTTCAATTACATAAGGTGACACTGTTGCTGTTATTTTTTTAAAAATATTCATTTATCTTAGCCTGATCTGATGTCTTACACAGGCATTTGCTTCCGCGGGACTTGGTGGGTGGAAGCTTCAGGACATTGTAAAACCAAGTGATAGCCCAAAACTTTGACATCCAACCCTCCTCTCCAAAAAGAAACAAGATCCTGCCTTTGGGTTCATGATGATAAAAAAATCTACTCCTTATGGGCTGAACCAAATATGCCCTCCTCTTTTAATTATTCATGATCTTTGGTGCAGTTTGAGAAGACAATATCATCCTCCGACCCAAGAAACCTTCTACAATACCATGGAAAGATGGAAAGCAATGATGTGTCACTGGAGATGTGTATGGATATACAAGAGAAACATCTAGAGCAATTATTAGAAGAAAATTTTTTTAAAGGATTTCTGTTGATCTGATGTGTGTCCATCTCTGTATTGTATAATGTTGTTTTTGAAATGACAAATCAGATGTCGACTGTATTCATATATAATGCTAATCTGATTCTTACTACACTGAAGTGCCCGCGTAAATGGGGACACCAAACCAAACAGTGAAAGGATAGGCGACATTCGTTAGCATCAAGGGGACCTTGGGAGCTCTCATGCTCATGGGTGCCAAAACAAAGTGATGGTGATTGCAGGTTGAGTTTGTTTGACTTGGATTTACATTATTACGTTAGATCTGTGCCTTCATAATGCTTAACCAAAAACTAAATGCCAGTTAGAGGAGGTAAACTGAATTTGGGGACCATCTAGGATTGTAAGAAAACAGGTATTTGATGAAACGCAACATTGGAGTCACTGGGCTGGTTTAACTGGGGACCGTATGTATGATAAAACCTAAGCTATACTTTAGCTTAGATTGGATGACTTGTGAAGGGCAAGGGAGCTGGTCCCAGATGGGAAAAATCCCTTTTCAATTCAACCCCATTCTTATGCCATACATGCTAGATTGGAGATATGCATAAATAAATCCATGTTTCTACTCCACCAAGAACATAGATTTCTTGTTCAAAAGCTCGGAAATTTGTTGTTGCTTTTTTATTATTGCTATTTCTTTATTAAAATTTGAAACACCATCAGCGCACTTACTGTAGTAGTATGATCTAACAATATTGTAGTTGTCTGTGGTGTGATAGTACAACGTAACAAAAAACAAAAAAGGAGAGCAAAATGGGGGAATGGAGGAAGGTGATGTGAATGGTCAGTTGGTTAGCTGTCCAAGAAAAGAAGAAGTAAAGAAATAAAATAACTAATCATACAACAAATACGACAACAACAGAATAACGTCGTCCTAGGAGGAGCATCGGTAAAGGTTAAAAAGGACAGGACGGAGACACGCAGAAGCTGGCAATGGCTGCCACAGGTAGATGCAAGTAAAATCCTAAAATGGAATAAAAATTTGGTGTCCCTTTCTCTTATTTATTTATTTATTCAATAATGTAGATGAATGAATAGAACACACTTACTAATGGTATATAAAAAGAAAAGGGCAAAAGGAAGCAGAGGTAGAAGAAAAACAATCAATCAAACAAAAGCGTAGAAAGTACTGTTGTAAGCTGTGCCTCTCTCTCTCCCCCATCCCCAGTGTCCGGCGACGACCCAACCACATCCCACGCTGCAAGCAACGAGGTCAAAACACTCCTCCTCCTCCTCCTCCTCCTCCTCCTCCTTCTTTATGGCTCTCTTTAATCTACATTTTTGTTGCTGGTAAAGACGTGGACTTACTCTCTCTCTCTCTCTCTCTCTCAAGGTATAAAGGAAACCCTTTCTCATCAAGTTTTCATTTTTTCGTCTTTTACCTGGTCAAGTAGGAATAGGTGTTTGTTGTTTGTTGTTTGATGTCTTTAATGTTCTAAGATCTGAATTTGGTATTCTTTTTTCCGTTCTCCATTGCAAGGACGATGAGTTGGCTCAACTAGTTGAAGAATTGAAATTCTATTTTTCCAGGTTTTAAAGGCCAACACTCCTTCCTTTTGAGATCCCCTGATAAACTTTTCCTTTCCTTTTCTCTTGCTTTCTGTTTTTCCTCACTGTCACAGTCTCTTACTCCTAAAAAAAACCCCCCCTGAAAGTGGCATGGGGTAAAATAGACAAGTAAATGGGTGGTTGAGTTCAGATTCTCATCATCATTCACTTGCTCGCTCACTGACTTTGGCTCAAGTTTGCTACATTTTTGGAGGGGAGGATATACTTTTGGATATGCCCAATTAGAAACCAAGTTTAGTTCTATATATGATTGGTCAGTTCATCAATTTTGTAATTCGCCCTCCCAGGTACCCTTCTGTGCTTACTGCTTACTTTTTTCCCTTTAATCAAAATATGCTTCTTCTTGTCATTGATGATGTATTTGGCTGAGCTCCATATATTATTGTACAGGGCGGATTATAACCCAGATCAGTATTTATGGGAGAAGGATTTCACTCTTGCTGGTAGAGCATACAAGAGACAAGACGTGGAGGCAAGTATTGGCATCATTAGTTCACACTAATTTTCACTTTTATCGTTCCTATTTACTTCCATTTTTAACTTTATGTCTTTAATTGCTTGCAGCTTACCAATGCAAGGGGTCATAACTTGCGATGCAGCCATTACCTGCCTTCACCTTTCCCTGAAGATACTCCCCTTCCTTGCGTTATATACTGCCATGGAAACAGGTAGGCAACAATCATTCTGACAGTTCCATGTAGTTTTGCTTCTATATAGTCTCGTCACTCCGCTTAAATAAGCCTTAGTTCCAAACTAATTAGGTAGGCTACATGGATCTCCTTTTTTGGCTCGTTATATTCTGTATATGATCAAAGTTTCTATAAAAATGTTGTAATTAGTTTTCATTTTTGGCCAAATCTATTATTTGCTTCTGTTTCAAATCAAATCACTGATGCATTCATAGATAATTTTCTAGACCATTACCTTATCGCTATTCATTTCAGTATAATATATTTTTAAGTCTATAATCTGGTTTTCCATTCTACATACATTTCTTTCAGTGACTTCATTGACCAGAGGCAAGCCATGTTGGCTCTCTTCCCAGCCATCATATCCACTGACTTTGTTCACTTTCTTGTCGAAGATCTGGTATTTCATGTCCTGAAACCAATCCTACTCTCCAGCTAGGTTCCTTACCCGCACCTCTCCACTAATAAATGAGAACCATTTTCTATTTCTCACCACATTTAGGCACCAATGTGGCTTCTTTTTTTTTGTTAACACCCAGCACCATAGCCTACTTTTCACAACATCAGGAGTCTGATGCAATGCATCACTAGGGTTCTGTGACATCTACATCCATATGTTGAAAGTGGTTTTACATTTGCTGTCATTGTATTAAAAGTCTTCTCCTTTATCCTGGTTTGGGATTAAGGTGCTCGATTTCAACATCAAAGTCAGCTTGGGCTTAGTTATAAAATCTAGATCTGCAGTGAAATGTACTATATGTGTATATAACAGTGCATTGTGTTTCCTCGTCCTTTCCCTAAATTAGTAATTGTTAGATAGTGCACAAGGGCAGAAAACTTACTCAATTAGCAACTTGCACAAAAATGCAGCGGATGTAGAGCAGATGCAAATGAGGCTGCTGTAATTCTTCTTCCATCAAATATCACTGTTTTTGCTCTTGATTTTTCGGGTTCTGGCTTATCTGATGGTGATTATGTGAGCCTTGGTTGGCATGAGGTACGTCCCTTCTCTATTAAGTCCTTATGTAACTTGGCCTCTCTCATTTTCTGTATGCCTTCTTTTCCCCTATGACAGAGAGATGACCTCAAAGTAGTGGTCTCATATCTAAGAAGCAACAAACAAATATCATGTATAGGCCTGTGGGGACGATCCATGGGTGCAGTCACTAGGTAACTTTTTTATTTTTATAATTGAGATGATAAATACCTTTTTAAGGACTCTTAACACAACTGATAAGTGGTTGTTCTGTAATATTATTTAGTCTTCTCTATGGAGCAGAAGACCCATCCATAGCTGGAATGGTGCTGGATAGTGCCTTTGCAAATTTATTTGATCTAATGATGGAACTCGTTGATGTATACAAAATCAGGCTTCCAAAATTTACTGTATGGATCTGTCTCTCTATCTTTTGTTTTGTGCCTAACTGTTGGAAGCTCTTGCACTTGTCCTTACACCAATACTTTTGATATATTGTTTTGTTTGGTTTAGTCTGTTGATCCTTCTGTTACGTCTGCAATTTATTGGTGTTAGTCTTGTAATTTGCATTTCCTTTTTATTTGGATAACTATATGCAGCATTTTCAATGATCAATCTCCAAGTTATAAATACTGCATGCTACGCTTGTAACCATGTATTTGACTAGGTTTCTAAACCTTGAATGTTTATTCTGTTATTTTCCTTACCATTTGTGTCTTTGAGGATTCTCTAGTGTGGCCTCAGGTAATTTTTGGGGTTTGGATGCTGTTAGTTTCATCTTTGTTAATCATATATAACCAATCTGGAAATATGAGGTTATTTGGAGTTTCAAAACTTGTTTTATTTCCCTTAATGTCTGGCATATACAAATGCAACTTTTTTAGACATTTTATTGCAATCAGGTTAAGATGGCGGTACAGTACATGCGTTGGGTGATTCAGAAGAAGGCAAAATTTGATATTATGGATCTTAACTGCCTAAAGGTTTGTCTTTGTTTCTTAGACCGTTAGATGTTGAGATCATACCATCCTACTATTGTTCTTATAGTACGCCCACCAAAAAAAAAACAATGCCTAATTTTTGGGATTGTATGCGACTTATTTGCATCAGATATATTATTTCCACGTTCACACACCCATTTTTCAGTAATATGTTGCGTTCTTTATTTCCTGGATGATATAAAGGCATTAATGCCTTTTGATTCTCACAGGTAGCACCCAAAACATTCATTCCTGCTCTATTTGGGCATGCCAGTGAAGACAAATTCATTCAACCCTGCCATGCTGACCTCATCTTTAACTCCTATGCAGTAATTATCATTCCAAATTTCTTATCCTTCTATAACCATATTGGCTCATTTTGACAAATTAACAAAGTTTCCATCTTTTGCAGGGGGATAAGAACATGATAAAATTTGATGGCGATCACAACTCTTCTCGACCGCAGTTTTATTATGACTCGGTATCCATTTTCTTCTTCAATGTCCTTCACCCTCCTCAAACTTCAGCTTCTTCAAATAAGCTTGAGAGATATTATGATTTGGGTGATTTGAAAGTCAGTGCTGGCATGGATGAGGTGATCTCCTTACCTAGCTTTTTTGAACAATTAAAACACCAACTTCAGATCAGTTGCTGATTTTGGTAATTAACAAACCTAAGGCTTTTGCTATCTTCTTTCCTTTACTGCTGTCGATACCAATTCCTCTAACATCTTCTTGCTTCTTGGAATCTGTTTCTAATTAAGCATCTCAGCTTTTGCACCAATAAGCTAGCTCACCACCCAGAGACCATTATAGTAACTTAAAATTTAACAAGCGGCATCTCATCCATTTGGTGGGTGTGCATTATAAATATTAACTCTGTCAATTTTATTTATTTATTTATGATTTTTTTATCCGAAGTATATGTATATCTGCTGTTATTTATTTATTTTGTGAGATCTCTTGCGATGCAAGGACTGCAGAAATCAAATACACAAGACACTATGACCATAACTATTCAACAATTTCTTACAGCTGTTTAGTCAACATGAGTGCTTTGCGTGAAAATGAAAACTCATTATGCTTGGACTGTTATAACGTTACCATAAAAATGCCCATGACAACTACTTGAGAGTTGACGGTGCATCTACCGTCCAAAAGGATTGGCAACATGATAGTGCTCCTTTTGTACCAGCATGATGCAATGATAACTTGTGGCCTGTTGTTTATTTGTTCTTCTCTTTTTTTCTTTGAGAAAATGAAACCAAATATTATTTGCCATTTTTTGTTCCTAGAGCCTCTTGTATGAGATAATCACAGGCCTTCGTTCTGCCTGTACCGATGCTGCAAGTTCGTCTGTTCGTCCTAGCATTCCAACCACGAAATCTGTGAGCGAACTTCTTTCTGAAGTTGCACCATTAGCTAATATAGTGGTATAGACCTTCTCTTTTGTGCTTAATTAATCATTTCCTTCTGTTGTTTTTTTGAATTGAATATTGTGTTGATGATTTAGGACTCCATGGCTAGTGAAAATGCTGGGCTTTGCAGCGATGAGCCATCAAATTTGCAGGTGAATTGAGTTAATGTAAACTTGAACATTAAAAACCTGGTTGTAGTCATAACAGAGAGAAACCAGTACTGGAGAACTGATGGTTGTTTGTGTATGTCCTTGGCTAGTGCAAAATGTGTCTTTGGCTAAATGCACTGGGCCAAACATTTATTGGAAATTCAATGGCGGCGTTGCAGTTTTTAGCTCAAATAGATTTTTTTTACTCCCGTCAAGATTCATACATTTGTGTGCCCAGTAACTCTCTTACCAGGCAATGCCCTGAATGGTTACAGTATACACACAAGTTGCCCTTAAAATAACCTGCGCAGGTTAATCAAATAATGTGACATTTTTAGAGTATAATACTTGCAGTTCAGGTACACAGTTGTTGGAAAAGTATTGCATGTAGCGAAGAATGACACCGTTTGATTTTGTTTTGACCAATGACCTTAGAAATCAAGTAATGAAGACAGAATGAGATATGAGTCATGGTTGTTAACACCTAAGTTATATCTTAAATATTCTGAATAGCCTGATATTTCTTTTTCTTTTGTTTTCCTTTATGATGTTATTTTTTTTATTAGTCGTGGACACTATGGATATATAGAGCCAACTGCCCTAATGGTCATTATGCATCTGCGTTACTTCTACATCTTTTACTAATTACTGTACAAACTCTGCCTTGCTGGGATCACACACGTCTTTTTACTCTCCTAAATGTGATTCTTGGGCTTGCACCCATGCTTTGAGTTCGACTGAAAGTCTTTACTGATCTTTCACTGGATATGGGAATTTTGATTTTACAGGGAAAACCAAATGGCCAGAGCGAGTGTTGCTCTTATACAAGCTCTAATAGAGAGAGTTGGGGAAGATGCTCCTCCCTAGGAGGCAGCGATGAAGAATCTCCTGCTGAATGCAGAACTGTGGACAATAGCCATGAGGTCACTTCTCTTGCTCTTTCATGATTTTTCCTGGGTCTTACC
>Ga0325410_1004672_pt1 | contig 15264 bp, 8 predicted proteins | sample PopdelMetagenome_16_FD_206182 | JGI IMG/M metagenome (GOLD analysis project Ga0325410, IMG submission 206182) | Populus deltoides microbial communities from Bellville, Georgia, United States - Xylem-PdIQD-R3 | ecosystem: Host-associated > Plants > Phyllosphere > Stem > Wood/Secondary xylem...
AACACCATTTTGTTTTAGGGTTTGTTATCTTTTTCTCTTGTTTTGGTGCAGCAGCGGATTGCTAAAGAGAGAGTAGTGACGTTTGAAGGGGGAATGTGTGTGTTTTGAGTTTTTTAGAGAGAGAGGGCCAGGGCAGTTGGTGGTGGTTTTTTTGTAAGGAGACTGATTGGATGGACAAGAGAAAGAGAAAGAGGGAGAGAGAGAGAGAGAGAGAGAGAGAAGGGTTGAATGTCTGAAGAGAATGAGAGCAGAATATTAACTGACGTAGAAAGAGGGGACGGGAAAAAGAAAAAAAAAGGTGATTTTTGTGTTTTTTCATTTTTTGGAAAATGGTAAAAAAAAAAAATTTAAGCCTTATATTAAAATGAATTCATCTGTTTAAATATTTAACTACATGAAAATGTAAAATTTGAAGTTTCAAACATCTACGTGAAGTCAACTTAAAATGCTTTAGATATGACTAGTTTATTTGTATGCATTTTATCGTGGGCTGAATTATATTTTAAAAAATATTAAGAATATGGAAAAAATTTTGCAATACTATAAATTTAGACAAAACGATAAACCTTTAAAAATTAATTTGATGTAAATTAATTTATTTAATAGATTTAAAGGAAATATGAATTTTTTTATTTTTAAAAATTAATGTTAAACGATAAAATTTTAAAAAATAATAATAAGATAAAAAATAAATAAAAATATCGACTCATGTAAACTTTTCAAATTAGTAATTCTAGATATTAGATCAAAAATATCATATATGAAAAAGCAGTGAAACTCAATTCCCAGCAAATCGAAGATCGAATGATGAATTATTATTATTATTATTATAACAATTACTATTCTAAAAAAGAATGAGGACTAAAATTGAAAAACAACAAATAAAGAGGATAATTGTGTACTTTAGTTGTTAGGAGAGAGAAAAAACAAAAAACAAAAACAATCGATCACCGGTGACAATTCAACCATCATAAGCTTACACGCGTCATACCATGTGGAAAAGAACACGATTGTGCATCCAGGGAGACGGCGGATGGCCAGATTTAGCCATCGGGTGGTGTCGCACATGCCACCTGAATGGCGTGGACATCACTCACTCTCTAGCGTGTATGGAACACACGCCTGTAACTTTTTAATTCAGAAATTAAAAACAAAACATGAAAATATCAATATGCTCTCATAGCCTTTTTAATTACACAAAATACCCATGTGAAAAATATCAAAATACCCCCAAAAGCAAAGGTTCTTTTTTGTTTTTTCTAAGGTTAAAAATGTTCTTTTACTGTACATGTAAAGTGGAAAAACCTGAAACATTCTTGTCCGGCAGCTCAATATTTTTTTTGATCTTAGGAGTAAATAAGTATTTTTACCATTACGAAACTTGTGAAAAGTCAAGAAAGTCATTGGTCAACAACTCTAAATTTTGTTGACTCTAGGGGCAAAAGAGTATTTTTAATGTGTTAAAAAAGTTGAAAAGATGCATACACCCTTAAATAATGTTTTAATGATCACTGAGCGAGAGGAAAAGACAAAAAAAAAAACCCAGTGTAAAGACTTAAATTTTCTTTACTTAAGGGTAAAAGAGTAATTTCACTATAGCAATCCACGGTAATCTATGTGTAAAGTTATAGTGAAACCCCGATGCATTCTAGCTTTTCTTTTTTCTTTTAATATGTGATATTAGATATATTTTATTTTATGTTCTATGATTTTTAAAGATAAGAAATTGTTATATAATGATAAAAAAGATTCTATTAATTTAACAAAAAAACAAAAATTATAATAGCATTTTAAAAAATAATAACTCAAATATATTTCAAATTAATTTAAGAAATTAATAAAACAATATATATATATATAACTATTTAATTTAAATCAAATAAACATGGGATGTAGAATTAAAAAAAAAAAAAAAAAAGCAAAAACAAAGGCATGGCAAAACAAACTAGCTTGTCTTAGCCTTATAATATTTTTAACTATTATCATATTTTTTTCTTAAAGGAGAAGTGACGGTTTAAAAATCAGGACAACAAGTTTTCTTTATAAAATTAAAAAAAAAAACATGATTTTCACGAGAAATTTTATGGTGTTCAAGTTGTAACTAGTGGTATTCCAGTAGTTATAGCTTGGCCTCATTTATTAGAATGTCATGTCATTAAAAATCCATATTAGCAACATCAAAACAAAACAAAAATCTACTACTCTTTTCATCCTTGTTTACAGAGAAATCCTTAAAAGTCACATCTTATCCGCCTTCATTTCTCCCATAAAATAACCACCCTTCTTCTTCTCTCCCAATAAAATCAAATCACAGCTCCACCCATTATGTTACTGTAAGTCTAGAAACTAAAATTATCTTTATAGTCTTGTATTAATATGGTTCCAAGCAATAGAAAGGGAAAAATAGAGAAGGCTTTGATCATGTATGTTTGTTTATCAATAAGTCTATCTTTGATCATGTTTTGACTTAGGCATGTTAGTGCAAATGCAATTACTTTCTATATACACACAACCTCAAACTATATAAGGCTTACCAAAAATTCAATTTCTTAAGACATGAAAGTTCTTGTACTCAAGTGAATTCAAAATATACCAGGATCATCTAACTCTTTTTGAAGATAGAGTATCTAAATCCTTTTAAAGATTGAGTGTTTAGTTTGAAGATGAATTTTTGGAGAAAATGACAGATCTCTTCCTTTATTCTAAAATGTGTTTAGTTTGAACTACAAAGCTAAATAATGCAAATTTCATTTTAAAATCTTCATCGGCTTTGATTTTGAAATGGCAAAGTGCTATAAGATACGAAACATAAAGATAGTCCTAATATGGAGGTATAGAGTTATAATTAAAAACTACTTGAGCAATTTGAGTTCAAAATCTTTATATTTTATTTCACACAAAACAATCTTCCTTCAGACACAAAAAAAGTTTATGGAGAAATTTTTAATCAAGTTGTAAAAGCGCTTAAAAGTAAGCATCTTTGTCAATGTAATAAATCACATAACAAAGAAAGAAAATAGTTCAAACATGAAAATGTCATCTCCAGTGCTCCTTCACATACAACCATGTTTGAAGGAAATTAAACAAATTCTCATCCAAGTTTTTTTTTCAATAAGATCATGGAATGCATCTCTCATCCTTTCATCAAGTTTTCTATTAATAAAAGAACAATTTGTTGAATTGTACAATCAAATCCATTAAATTTGCAACCTTGAGAAACTCAACACTATCTAGCTTTGGACTTAAAGAAAAAGGGTGAATTCCTAACATGTCTAGATAAAGTCCACAAAGAAAATATAGAGATTTATCTTGCTCATGCTTCAAAACATCCACATGAAGGAACAAATGATGCATGTTCTTATCAGCCATCATTTGTTCTTTATAAATAGAAAATGCATTTCTACATAATAACTTAATTCATCACTAATAAAGCTGTTAATCAGTCATATACACGTATAAGAAAAACATAATGGTGAATTTCTTACTTCAATCCTTCCAAAAAGGGGAATTAGAATCTCTCCTCTAACAACCAAAAGAAAAATCCTTCCAAAAGGGGCAATAGAATCTCTATTCCATGAATTTTGATTTTAAAATATGGGAAAGCATAATTGGAGAAGTGAAGACTCAAGTGTTCAATAATTCTTTTGAGTTTTAACCGACAAGTTTTATCAATGAGAGTAGAAAAAAGCAAAACAAAAAAATAGGATTTTGTTGGAGAGGTGGTGGTTGCTCAACAATGTATCTAGTTTGGAAGAGAGCTATTGAGGATGAAAAGATGGGTAATAGAGGAGAGGGTTGTTGAAGGAGAAGAGATTGACGATGGTGATTTTTTTTATGTTAACAACATGGATTTTTAATGACATGGCATACTAATAAATGAAACCAAGTTTTAACTAATAGGAAGTCACCAGTTATAACTTGAGTATCATAAAATTTCTTAATTTTCACATAAAAAGCACTCATATGACCTAAAAAAATAATCCTCTTCGTAAACAAAAATAAATTGGATAAAAAAACACAAGATCAACCCAGAAAAAACTATCCCAAACTTGATCTTACCTTTTCAAAAGATATAAAATCTTAGAAACACCACAATGACACTCATTTTGTCAAGAAAAACACTTTGACACTAACTTTGGCTATTTTTTCCAACAAAATCAAACCAACAAATGATGCAGTCCTAATTGATTAAGAAAGACTTGCAGGGGAGCATCCAGACATTACAAATAAATTAGAATAAGAAGATTCAAATTTGTCAGCTTTGATCTATTTTTATTTTTTTAGCCATAACTAGAGATACAAAATTAATTTTGATTTGATTTTAGTTGTACTGAAAAGTAGACATTCACATATTTTTAGTGATATATGGTAGACCTTCTAATTCATTAAGACGAGAGGGAGGGAGAGCTATTTGTTTGAAGTTGAGCTTCAATTCTTTAAGCAGATTATAAACTTTAACTTAGGTTTTGTTTTAATTAGTTAGACTATTATTTATTTATCTTTTAATTTATTTTAGGTTCCGTGGCATTTAAGGGTTTATTTAGGTTAAGTTTTATCTTGTTATTTTAGTTATTTTGGGCTTTTAATGTGTTGAGGCTTATTTATCAAGTTTGGGTCCACGAAGCCAAATTAGAGTTAGTTTTCTACTATATAAATCAATTGTTAACATTATTCTAGGGTTTATGAAATTTTCTCTAAAGTTGTTGTATATTGAGTGGTTTGTTTCTCTTTGTGTGGTTGAGTGATTTTCATATTAAGTTCTTGATTGAAGTTGCAAACTCTTTGAAGGATTGATTAACTTCGTTGTGATTTATACTTCTCATTCATATCTCAATATAAGCGTAGGGTGGGGGTGATCAATTGCATATAACTTTGGTTCTTTAAGGCAAGGTTGTTAGGTCAAGTTGCAAACTTTTCTTCAAACATCAAATTAGCAATCTAAGGGAAAATTCTACATTAGTTTGGTATCGAGCATGACTAATTTCATGTTATATCTCTTTAATTTTTATTCTTATGAGTAATTCTTGGGTTTTCTTCAGATCTTGCCATATCTATGATTTGTTTTCTTGGTTTTCTTAGTTTCTTTCTCTCTAGGGTTTAGACTAATACAAAAAAAGGAAGAAAAGATTAATTCTTGATTAATCATGGTTGCATGTTTAATTTTTTCATATAAAAAAAGGAAGAATAAATCGGTTTTGATAAGGACAAGTATTAAAGTTGCCAAAAAAATACATATAAAACAAAAATTTGTGTTCATCTTTTTTACTTGAGAAATTTAGTGCGCTTATGCGCGCTCGCGCGCGCGCGCTCATATATATATATATATATATATATATATATATATATATATATATATATATATATATATATATATAGGAATAAAAGAAAAAAGAATTAAAGTCACAATCTTGAAAGGATTCTTAGAGAAGAAATTCAAAAAATTTGGATCTTGCATGAATTAAGGTTTATCCGAAACTTGTCTTGGAAATTCTTAGTGATCTTGATTGATTTCTTGTAAATTTAGGTAGAATAGAATTATCTTGTATTTTTTTTAGTTTCTTTATTTTTTGCATCGTTTTCTTTATTTTCTTGAATTTTATAGTTTTCAAAGTTTTTTTAATAATAATTCTTGCTTTTATTTCATGTCTTTGTTTTCATCATATTCACTTAAATTTAAATTGTTAGTTGTAAGTTTATCCTCAATATTTGTTTCAAGAAGTTTGAGTATTTTTTTATTCTTGAGTCTTTAAATATAAAATAAGTCATTGCATAGTTTAGTAAATTGTTTGATAAGTTGCTAAGTTACTTTTAAGAATCAAAATATAAGAATTGAGTGGTAAAAGGCATAGCAAGACTATTAGAATGAAAAACCTAATAAATTATATGAGACACGAGATGAATGGATTTTATTGTGAAAGTAAATATTTGAGGCTTGTGTGAGAAAAATATTTTTTACTACTAACCTTTATTTCATGTATAACAATGCCTTCGAAAAGTGTTGAACAAAAAAAGGCTAGAATGGTGAAGTAAAGGCGGGATAGAATGGAGGTTATGATGGAGGTGTTAATGTGTATGTTTAATAAGATAATTAGTAAACAAAAGGTTCTCAGTCATAAGGAAAAGGAAATTGAAATGCTTATGATTAATGCTACAATGAATGATAAGAGTGTGAGTGATAATTCTAAAAAAAAAGGAGGAAGATGTAATTGATTATGGTAGAAAATTTTGAATTCAATAAAGTCATGTGTATGAGTCATGACCTAGGAGAAGAATGGGAGACCGATCATGATAAACTAATATATTCGGCTAGGGTATAACTTTTGAGGAGCATGGTGGTTTAGATAATAATTTAAGTGGTATTAAACTCAAAATTTTAGGGTTTCAGGGAAAGAGTAATTCAGAGGTTTGCTTGGATTGAGAAAAGAAAATGGAGTTTATGTTTGATTGCCATAGGTATTCAAAAGAAAAAAAGGTTAAATTGCTTGTGATTGAAATCACCAATTATAGAATTAGAGTGGGATCAGCTTATTATAAGTAGAAGAAGTAATGGAGAAAGGCTATTAGAAACTTTGGAGGAGATGAAGACAATTATAAGGAAAAGATTTGTACCTACTCGCTAATATAGAAAGATCTATAATAAATTGCATACCTTATCTTAGGGTTCTAGGAGTGTGGATGAGTACTTTACGGAGATGGAAGTAATTATGATTAGAGCGAATATTTCTAGGAATAGAGAAGCCATAACGGAAAGGTTTTTTAATGGATTAAGCAATTGCTAATGTAATGGAATTGCAACAATATAGGGAGATTGAGGATATGGGGTATTGTTTTTGGTTTAATACTTTTTTCACTCATTTATTAAAAAAAATACACATTTTACCCGTTGTTATCGATAATCTATTTTTTATTTATTAAATAGAACCTAAAAGAATGCAATTTCATAATTTGCTATCAATGAATTATCTTTGCTATCTTAGCTCCACATGTACTTTAAAAAGTATGTTGTTTCATACAAAAAAAATATTATGTGCTTTATTTTCGTATAATTGAATGGAAAATAATCTTAGGGATAAAAGATTTATCGAATTTGATGACGTGTATAATTTTCATCGCGAGTTTGCTTGGTTGACTCGAGTTCACTTTGTTTTTTGTAATCAAATGCAATTTTTCACCCATTTCATTCTTCAACATTGAATTAATTCGGGATCAAACTTTCCAATTTATTTTTTTCAAGATTATCTCGTTGAATTTTGTAGGTTAGTTCAAGTTAAACCAAGTGGATCAAATGTTATTTCATCTCGGTTTTAGATTGAAATATCATTCAATTCATTGTCAAAGTCTATTTTTTTTTTTAGAAAACATGTTGTCAATGCGTAGATATTTTTTTTATGCTTAGAATATTTTTTACTATGACCCATAGCGTAACACGAATCAATAAACTAGTAATACACTAAGATACATCACAATATAATATACATAATTATATTAAATCACTATATAATAATCACACATATTCAATTATATAATATAAAATTAGAATATCATAAAATACAAAGTTGTTAATTCTAATGTTCAAAATAAAAATACTAAAAAATAAAATAAAAAAGCATAAAACTCAATTTATGATAAACAAAACATAACTTGATAAAACTAACATAAAATACAAGTATCATAAAAAAAAAGTGTAAACATAGGTTCTAGTACAAAACCTAAAAGGTTCAAAATTAAAAACCTAAGAGAGAGAAACCTGAGTCATTGTTAAATAATAGAGTATTACTCTATTTTTTCAAAAAACAAAATTGAAAGAAAAAACCTAGGAAAAAGTCTATGTTTAAAATAATGTTTTATAAATTAAAAAAAAGGTCCTTTTCAATTTCCAACCGTAGCTTAAAGTTGAAAATCTTCCATTCATTCTTTCAAAAACGCATTGTTTCATTGTTTTTCATTTTTATGGATTTTTAGGACAAAAATAACCTTACTTTGTTATTAAATTACAATTATACCATGTATATATTCTCGCTCTTTCTTCTTTTTTTTCCTGTCTTTGGGTGGTCTTCTCCTTCTCCATTCTCCACCCACCATTCATTAGTAGTAGCATCATCGCTTCTAACAACAGTAACGACATCACCACCACCACCAACAGCTGGTAATTTTTTCTAAAAATTAGACAAATTTCTCTTATTTATAATTGGGGGCTATAACTTTTTATTTTACTTTGACTTGGCTGGAAGTTTTTTTCAAAAGCTGGACAATTTCTCTATCCTGAACTTTTGGATACAAATATAAATATATAGCTAGCTAGTCTTGATGATAACTTGAACTTTTGGTAATAGCCTTTTGAATCCTTTGATTCTTGAGTTATAATTGCAGCACTAAGAGTATTGTTTTCAATTAATCAGACAACCCATGAGAAAAATAGGAATTTTAAAAGTTCATAACTGTCAAAATCCAGGTGGAATAAGTGCTTCCTCACTTCATAATTTTTGGAGTAGATGCAGGAATGTTGATGTTAATTAATCATAAACTAATTTATAGATTGTTTTTTTCAAAAGCTGGACAATTTCTCCATCCTGAACTTTTGGATACAAATATAAATATATAGCTAGCTAGTCTTGATGATGACTTGAACTTTTGGTAATAACGTTTTGAATCCTTTGATTCTTGAGTCATAATTGCAGCACTAGGAGTACTGTTTTCAATTAATCAGACAACCCATGAGAAAAATAGGAATTTTGAAAGTTTATAACTATCAAAATCCAGGTGGAACGAGTGCTTCCTCACTTCATAATTTTTGGAGTTGTTATAGGAATGTTGATGTTAATTAATCATAAACTAATTTGTAGAGATATATATTTAGGGCTTGAGTAAGTGGGATGATATTGAACATGTAGGTTTGGTTTGTTGAAGAAATTGTGTGATTAACATGCTGATAGGTCCCAATCAGAACTGTTAAAGTATTTATCAAGATATATGCTCTTTTCGGGTGAGAACAAACCAGATTTTGGATAAACAATTGCTTGCCTTTTTATTTTTGAACCACTCTTTAAATAAGTTGTAGCTTAACAAACTACCTAAAAGTAAGGAAACTAACAGGAAGCAAATAACAACATAACAAGAAGCAAATAACAACAGAAGCAAACTACGCTAGGGTCTAACAAAACAACTTATTCAAAATAATCGGAAAATCTCCTAAAGACTTGGTCTCTTGTAATCCATATCTCCCATAGGTTGATTCGTGTATGCAATTGCATGTAACCACTCTGTCACTAGTCACTCTTCGTCACAATACTTGGGATTCTTCTTGCCATGTCTGGTGGACCTTTGTAGTGGCCTATCAATTCTTTCCCTATCAAGCAGATCCTTGTCCTCAAGGTCCATAATATAAAACTTTTGCTACAACATCTAAATATTTTCCCAAGTGGCCTCTTCCGCAGGTAAGCAACGCCACTAAACCAGATGCTTTATAATAAACCTTTTGCCCTGCTTGACCCAGCGTGTATCAAGGATTAGTGTTGGCTCAAGCAACACAACTCTGTTATCTGCTACCAGTGGTAATTCTAGACTCACCTCCTTGTTATATCCCCAATATATTTTTTTAGAAGCGACACATGGAACATCGGATGTATGCGCGCACCCTTAGGCAACTGCAACTTATATGCAACTTGGCCAATTCATTGCAGAATCGGATACGGCCCAAAGAATTGACTTGTTAACTTATGATGAGCACGCTTAAAGGCAGTATGCTACTGATATGGTTGTAATTTTAAGAACACCATGTCACCTACCTAAAATTCCACATCCCGTCATTTCTTATTAGCCCTTTGTTTCATGTGATTACTGGCCACTACCAAATTGGATTTAAGTTCTTCAAGAAGATCATCCCTGCTAATTAAACTTTGGTCTATGTCATTCACAGGTGAGTGTTTAACTTGGTAATAAGGAATGGTTGGTGGAAGGCGACCATAAAGAGCATGAAAAGACGTTGTCCTAGTGGAAATGTGATAAATGGCATTGTACCACAACTCAGCCCACGCTAGGTACTCTATCCATTTCTTTGGCCATTGATGAACAAAGCTTCGGAGGTACTGTTCAAGGCAGTGATTCACTACTTCCGATTGTCCATCGGTTTTATGAGTGATATACTGAGCTAAGCTTGAGTTTGGTGCCTGACATAGTAAAGAATTTCTGCCAGAAGTTACTGATGAAAATAGGGTCACGGTCACTAACTATTGATTGGGGCATGCCATGAAGCTTGACTGCACCTTCCATAAATTTCTCAGCTACCACCCTAGCAGTGAAAGGATGAGTTAAAGACATAAAATGGGCCTACTTACTAAGCATGTCGATGACCACGAGAATGGTATCCTTGCCACGGGACATAGCCAGGCCATCAATGAAATCAAGTGTGATGTCATCCCATACTTTGCAGGGAATGGGCAATGACTAGAGAAGACCTGCTGGTGCGAGAGCTTCAAACTTCGTCTTTTGGCAGATCTCACAAGTGAAGACATAGTTTTAGACATCTTTATACATGTTTGGCCAATAGAATTGTTGGGCTAGCCTCTTATAAGTGCGCAGGACTCCGGAGTGGCCAAAAGACATATCCTTTGATTCTTGAATTTCATAGTCATAACCCAGCAATTTTGCCACCTATCGTTGTTGATCATAGGTTATGATTCACTATTCCAGGAGGTATTTAAGACTCTTTTGATCAGTTCGAATGATGAATTTCCTGCCAAGTAGGTAAGGTCGCTATATGCGAATGGCTTCTACTATCGCCAACATTTCCTTAGCATAAACGGACCATGATCACTTTGAGATTCCCAATGCTTGAATCATAAAGGCAATTGGCTTCCCTTGTTGAGAAAGGACTGCACCGATCCCATCACTTGATGCATTGACCTCAATGGTGAATGAGTCGTTGAAATTGGGCATTGCTAGAGTTGACGTGGTGGTCATAGCACTTTTGACTGCGAGGAAGACGGCTTCTGCTTCTTCATTCCAGCTGAATTGGCCCTTCTTTAGGAGATTGGTGAGAGGGCGGACGATAACACCATAATGTATCATAAATTTCCTGTAATACCCAGTGAATCCTAAAAACCCACGTAATTCAGAGATGTTAGTAGGACGAGGCCACGCTGCCATGGTTTCTATTTTTCCCATATCTACCTTGACCCCTTATGTCGTAACAATATGCCCCAAATATTCAAGCTTATGCTAACCAAAAGCATATTTTTTTGCTTTGATAAAAAACTGATAGTGTCATAGTACCTCTAAAGTTGTTTTCACATGTTACAAATGAGTTTTCCAGGTTGGGCTATAAATTAAAATGTCATAAAAAAACAAGGATATAATTTCTGAGATAGGGTCGAAAGATAGAATTCATGATGGCTTGGAAGGTGGAGGGGGCATTGTACAAGCCGAAAGGCATGACCAAATACTCGTAGTGGCCATTGCGTATTATAAAAGCAGTTTTAGGAATGTTTGGAGAATGAACCCTTATTTAGTGGTATCCTGCCTTGAGATCCAACTTGGTAAAATATGTGGCACCATGCAACTCGTCCAACATATCTTCTATTATCGGAATGGGGAAGCGGTATTTGATAGTCATTGTGTTGAGTGCACGATAATCAATACAGAATCGCCAAATGCCATCTTTTTTCTCAACCAGTAACACCGGGGATGAAAAAGGGCTAGTACTTAGCCATATGATTCCTTGGTTGAGCATCTCCTGCACATGCTTCTCAATTTCCTCCTTCTAGAAATATGCATACCGGTATGGTCGTACGTTAATTGGTCCGGTTCCTTCTTTTAGAGGAATGCAATGGTCTAATTCTCTTGCATATAGTAATTAGATGGGTTCGGCAAAGACATCTACGTAACGTTTCAATAATTTATGCTTGGCTGGTTGCATGTCTTTCTGCACCACATCCATTACAGAATGTACACAGATGGAAAATAGAGAATGACCTTAATGAAATTCTTTTGACAACTCCTTATGGGAAGCTTTTTGGATTGAACGTTGGTACAATCTTTGCAACTTTTATGGTGTATTCTCCCATTGAAATTCCATAGTGAGTTGCTTTCAATTGCAAGTGACCGATCCTAACATCTCTAACCATTGAAACCCAGTACCAAATCGAGACCTGCTATGGGAAGGGCATATAGGGTGAGCAGAAAAAGAATACCCTGTAAGTTGACTGGTACCTGTTCAAATCTCCCTTGGCAACTCAATTTTTCCCCGTTGGCGACTCGTACTTTGAAAGGGTTAGTGGGAACCACGGGTAACTGTGAAGGGTGAGCAACACAGTCACTAATAAAGTTATGAGTCGAACCGCTATCGATGAGGGCTACTACCTCCAGTGATTCGATCTTGGCTACCACCATCATTGTCTTGGGTGAGGATCGTCATGTTAATGCATGCAGCGAAATCTTGGGCTTCGGCCCTGTTTCAGGTTCACTCTTTATGTGATGTTCATCTGTCACTTCTTTGCGTTTGAAGGATCTGGTTTCAACAGGTGCTTCCAATAACAACAATTGTAGCCCTCGATATTTATGACATATAGTGAATTTGTCATTATAATTAAGGCACAACCCCATGATTCATCTTTTTTGCATTTCTTCCCACGATAAGCGTTTAACTGGGAAGGCTGGTTTAATGTCGGCTAGATCCAGAAGATTTGGTTGCGGACGGTTGATTTGGGGTGGTCGTATGAATCTTCATTGTCGAACCAGCTATTCATCCTTCATCCTTGCAAAGCTGATAGCTTATTTCAGTGTTCGTGGTTTGAACATCTGAATCTTCACCGTCCGTAGGTCCAAATCGAGCCCGCAGTTCCTCCTCAAACACTGCCCACATAACCTCTCTCATTTCTTCACAAAATGTATGGTTCAACCATCTCTACCACTTGTTGGCTTCACCTTCCAGGTAAAAGGATGCTAAAAAAAGACCTTTTGTGCTTCTGCTATGGTTTGGAACTCAAAGAATTGGTCCACTCGAGCAAATCACTCTGTTGGGTAGCCCCATGAGAACTTGGGAAACTCAAGTTTGGCTGTTTTAGAAGACACAACCAAACGGGGTCCCTCATTGTTATCTCTGTGAGAATGTGAATATGTGTCTTGCTTATAGGTGTCGTGGTTGGTGCTTTCTTTGTTGGAAAAAAACATTTCAGATATATGGTTGAGTGTGGCCTCCAGTTGACTGAATTTATCCGCCATTCTCAACTCCATTCGATGCAAGCCATCCTGCAGTCCATCAAGCCTAGCTTCCAGACTTTCAATATGTTCTTTGTTGGTGGACATGATAATAACTAGGCTCTGATACCAATGATAGGTCCCAATCAGAACTGTTAAAGTGTTTATCAAGATATATGCTTTCTTCGGGTTAGAACAAACCACAGATTTTGGATAAACAATTGCTTGCCTTTTTATTTCTGAACCACTCTTTAAATAAGCCGTAGCTTAACAAACTATCTAAAAACAATGAAACTAACAATAAGTAAATAACAACAAAAGCAAACTATGTTAGAGTCTAACATAACAACTTATTCAAAATAATCAGAAAATCTCCTAAAAACTTGGTCTCTTATAATCCACATCTTCCATAGGTTGATTCGTGCATGCAACTACTCCGTTACTAGTCACTCTTCGCCACAATACTTGGGATTCTTCCTGCCATGTCTAGTGGATCTTCGTAGTGGCCTATCACATGCTTATTTGTTTGTGTGGCTACTTTTAGTTTCTTGTTTGTTATTGATTTGGTTAGATTTTATGATTGGATTATATGATGGAGTCAATTTGGGTTTCTTTTTGTGTGGATTAATCTTGTTTCTCTTGACAGCCACAAAGAATGGCATAACGGTGCTAGATTAGTATCTTTCTGATCAGATAAAGTTAAAGTACCATGTTTTACAAATAGAGAGTCTTGTAGTAGTTTTTATTGGGATCAATTAATGACAGTTGTGTAGATTTAAGTGTGGAATAGATGAGGTCTATGATCGAAAGAATTTTCCCACCTTCAAAACAGGAGAACTGGTGTTTTTTTTGTTAAAATTAATCTTTAATTAAAATTTCTCTCTCGAAACAATGATAATAAATAAAAAAAATAAACAATACCTTTAAGATAAGAAAAAAATATTTATCGATGTCAAAATATAAAGAATGTCCTAGAAAACAAGTTAATTTGAACATGATTTCCAATTTGTCATCTTTCTCCAACTAAAAAACAATATAATATTAACTTATTTTCTAGTTTTCTGAGTTGGAAAAATGTTCTGAAATTTTTGAGTGTGTTTGGTATTGCGGTAGCTGTTGTGCTTATAGTTTGAAAAAAGTTATTTTATAAAAAGTACTTTTAGTTAAAGTTGGTTTGAAAAAATAGGTGTTTGGTTAAAACTGTGGTTGAAATTGAGGTTGAAGAAAAAATAGTTTTAATGTGTTTAGTTAAGAATGTTTTTGAAATTGAGGTTATAAAATAATTTTTTTAAAAAAAATACACACACACACACATATATTAATATTGATGGTTTTTAATTTAAATATTGTGGATTTAACTATTGCTAATATATCATGAAATAAATCACATTTTATATATAAAAAATTTACTTTAACAAAAAACTATATGCAATTCCATTACGTACAAAATTCATCCAACAAGAACTACAAAATTAGGTAAAATATTATTAAGAATAAAATTAACATTACAATACGAGTAAATTTAATTCACCTTAAACTAATTTAAAAAAACAAAAAAAATTATTGTTTATGTTCACGTGAACAGTGCAAGTGAAATCAATTAACTGTACTGATTTTTCAGAAAAAAATCTGTTTAATGAACAATAAAGACATGTCCATTATTCACTAAACAGTAAAGCATGGATCATGATTTTTACTGTGCAGGAAGCAGCTCTTTTTTTTTTTTCGTTTCAAATATAATAGACCATGGAATTCATAAACAGGAATACATGTTTGTTAATTAACCAAACAGCTTGTTGCATGGAATCACTGAAAACGTGGACGCTACCACGTTGCCAAACGCTTTCTTCAAAGGAATGAACAAGTTTTCTAATTTTCCATTCGAAAAAGATAACTGGATAGAGAGAAGAAAATTGAAAATAGTTTTATGCCACTGAACAGGACTTGAGGTTTTGAGAGAAGCTCCAAGAAGATAGAACAACAGAAGAAATCGAAGGTAGCTCCAGCACAAAAGCTTTTCAAGCAAAAGGGAAAGCAACCCAAGTTTTGTTTTTAGGTCTAAACCAACCA
>Ga0325410_1004674_pt1 | contig 15260 bp, 12 predicted proteins | sample PopdelMetagenome_16_FD_206182 | JGI IMG/M metagenome (GOLD analysis project Ga0325410, IMG submission 206182) | Populus deltoides microbial communities from Bellville, Georgia, United States - Xylem-PdIQD-R3 | ecosystem: Host-associated > Plants > Phyllosphere > Stem > Wood/Secondary xylem...
AAATTTGTTCTAAAGTTTCATTTTGATTAGTTTCATTTATTTCTTGACTCTTGAGTCTTTATTATTATAAAATAATTATATTGTTTTGATTTATTATTTGATAAGTTGGTAAGTTACCTTTAAGAACTTAAGTAAGGGAATAATGAGATTGGTAGAGTGAATGGCCAAATTGAATTGTGTGAAATATGAGTGGAATGACATTAAATCAAATGTAAATAGATGGGGAGTGTGTAGAGAAATTTTTCTTTGCTACTAACCTTTATTGTAAATATTCACAATGTCCTTAAAAAGTGTAACACAATTGAAGATGAAGAATCTTGTAGAAAGGAAAAATATGTAATAACCCCAATCTATATACACAATATTCCATGTATTCATATTGTATTATCGTTGAAAGTATATGATTTTTTTTTCAATTTCTACCAAAAATTTAGTAAAGTTTCCTCTAATTTTTCAACACCAAATTATCAGCTAAACTAATTTTCACAATCCGCAAATAAAAGTTTCAAAATTTTTCCATCATCCGAGACTTATTTATATTAAACCCAACATAATAACAACTTCTTCTTCTTCTTCAAGATTTACTCTAATGAATCAATTATTATATTATTCAAGAAATATTACATATAATGAGATGATTAATTTAATTATGACATAATTCAAGAGACATATTGTCGACATAATTATAGTCACATGTTTTCAAAGGAAAACAAATTTAAATACATCCTTCATTCTTAATTTTGATTCATTTACTTTTTTTAATATAAAGTTACATTACAAAGCAAAATATACATTTAGTTCTAGAAAAATGAAAAATACAAGATCTATTACTTAACACGATGTTGCGAGGTACTTAAACATAAAGAATATTGATCATTATTATATCTACACACACACATAAATGTCTTTTTTAGCATAAACTAGATATTCATTCCATTATTATTTTAATGAATTTGTCCAATTGACCATTAGTTAGGGTATTAGTCATATTTATTAGGGTACCATCTTATTATCAAGGGAGTTATTATCTTCATTTGCCTATTAACCAAGACACTAGTCCCATTAATTAGAAAAACTAGTTTATCTAACAATTTAACATTTATCAAATAAGTTTAAGATACATTTAAGAAAAATTACATTCACAGTTAAATAATACTTTAGTTTTATAGTGCCAAGCACCTATTTGATGTCTCAACGTGTGAAATGGTCCTTTATTGCCGAGTAAGTCTTGTGACATCTCCTATGCTAACAGGAACAATTTCATTTGCTACTAAATCCTCAATTTATTTTGAAATTTAACTATATAGACAATAATTTTATTCTTGACTTAAAATGACATAATACAATTTCATATCATTTAAACTAATTGTTGTTACCCAAATTTCGATCCTATTTTTTAAAACTTTTTGAGAATAAATCAGAAGTAGCAAAAAAATCAAAAAATATATTCTTAACGTATTTGTGTCGTTTTGGTGTCTTTTCCAAAGAATTTAAAACAAAAAAAAAAGAGAAAGAAAAAAAAGAAAAAATACATTTAATTTTAGATCAAGATAGTACCAATTTGAAAATTGAAAACCCTCTCATCAAGCAACCTATTTTTTTTTAATCAAATGGTTTACAATCATTCTTTTAATTCAGGGGTCCATTTTTGTTTCATTTGTCTCAAAGTTATCCAATAAATGGTTGAGATTTATTCATGAAATTCAGTTTACCTTGGTTTGCTTTGCTTTTAAGCCAAATAAATTTATTTACCTATAAATATGTGGTTATACCACACATAAAAAAGGGGGATGAGAACCAGAAACAAAAATAAAGGGAAACAAACAAAAAAAAAGTGATTCTACACACACGCTCTCCCTGCACCCACACTAAAAAATCCCTAATCCATTTTCAAAAAAGATAGGAACCACCAGCCACAAGAAAATTTCTAAAAAAAGCCAACACCATTACCAGCCTATCTAGCCACACACCACTATCCTCCCCAACATCTTTACCCCTCCTTGTTCACGCCGACGATCCTTCCCTCACCAACACCTATCTCCTTTTTCCCTTTAGCCATGGTCACTGCCAAAACCAGCAACCTACACTTCCAACTGAAACCCCTAATCTTCTCTACTCTGGCCACACACATTTACTTCCCTCTCTGTTCCCAAGACTTTCAAACTCAACACTGACCCAGTCACTACTGGAACGCTTCTCATCAACCCGATAGATCTCTTTCCAGTCGAAGACCTCTGTAACCAGCTACTATTGAAATCCTAGTAGGGAAAAGGAGCAATAATAAACCTTCTTTAGTCTTAATCTGTTTCCTCTGGTGTTGTTAAGGTGTACTGCCAATATAGGGAGAAAGACAAAGACATTGTGCATCTCGTGGATTGGTCCACTTGCCCTTGGGCCCCATCGTCGTATGTACTGATGCGCCAGCTTTTTCAAACCTCTTTGGACAAGTACACTCGACACACCATCAAAGACCGACCCACCACAACTAGAAATCATAGCCTCATCCTTTCCTCTTCAATGCCAATAATTGCTCGAATTGATTGAAACAAATTAAAGAGAAGATTGAATAAAAAATATAAACAGAATAAGAAAGAAGGGAAATAAAACCAATTGCTTGTATGTTTTTCTTTGTTACAGGTCATAGTGAGAGTCATCATCGGCACAAGGAGTAAGAATAAGGGAAACAACTCTAAATCCTACCATTCTTTGGGTTTCGCCTACGGTGGTGCGTGAACCCACGTGCTGCTAGTGGTAGTGGTGCATGCAGAACTTGTGCCACCATTATTCATGTAATTTCAAGATTTTTTAGTGTGGTTGTTGAGTTTCTAGCAACCTCCCCAACTATCCTCGACCTTTGGAAGGTTCATTTTAGGATTCAAATGATTTTTTTTAGTTTTTTATGATTTGTGTTTGATTATAATGATGTGTAAATATTTGTAATTGAATGGGTGTGGGTGTGGGGGTTTATTAATAAGAAAAAATATGTGTGTTTGTATTTTCTTTTATAATTTTAAATGTTTAAAACAAAAAAAAACAAAAAGAATTAAATATTTGAATTACATAAGGCCAAGTTTATCAAAAATACAAAAATCATATCGTGTTTAAAAACTAAAATATGTGGTATGTTTTATTTTTTAGCATGCATTTTGTATTTAATAATTAGTTTATTAAATCTATGAGAATTTGACCAATATTCCAATAATCACTAGAATTTTAACTCATAAGGATTAATGTTTAATATTCTTGTATAAATGTTGGACCTACAAGTGAGACTGATATTTAAATATCAGGAGTTGACCAAAAAATTCTTAGAATTATTTCAAATATTCACCAATTTTAATTAGGAGTATTTTTCATCACAATATATAAGTTGTGGAAAACCCACTCATTTTTCAGGATAGGTGAATTTTGTTAGGGCACCTACATAGATCCCTTTCATAAGAATTTGTTTGGGCACATTAGTCTATAATCAAATTCTAAATACCTTGTTTATTCACACGAATAAATCTTCATCCTAAGCCATAAACAGACAACCGATTAGAATCCTATTAAAACCTTTAAACCACATTCAGACCACAAAATATAGTTTACCTTAGGTAAGAGGTGCGCTAAGGGTGTTAATATCTTCCCTAGCCGCAACCATTCCATTACCCTTAGAATCTCTAATAAAACCAGTATACTTGAGTTTCCTAGCAATCCTGAATCAAACAACTAGGTGGCGACTCCCATGACCCTCGACATCGCACGTCCACATGTGACACTAATCATCATTAACAATTTTACCCATATTAACAATTTTATTCTTATAATCTCTATCATTTAGATCGTACATTAAGATCAATCCTAAACAAATTTTAAAGTTAGTTAATTCTAGCCAACTTAACTTAACTTAATCGTTCAAAAATGTTTGTCAATATTTTAACCATATTTGAAGTTCAAGAATTCAACTTCATGTATGCTTTGTTTCTTTCAAAAACTAAGATGCATAGCTACAACTTTACAACATAGAAGATAACCCAGTTCTTCCGTCAATATATCTAACAAGATTTAATTTGACCCTGCCTTAGCTTTTAACCTAAATATGGAGTTTTATAACTCCAATGTAAGTGATGACAGTCTCAATAGAAAACTAACATCCCTAACTTCAACTTTTATGAAGAAACTTAATCCATTTTTCATGATTTTCAAGTTCTCTACCCAGCTGAGAGTTAGGTGATGAAGCTGTCTAGTTTTTCAATTTTTGCTTTTGACATATAACGAAGTATTTTCATTCATTTTCTCACCATTCAAAGCAGTTATTTCTCATCCATATATCTTACAACATCATTAATCCTACCACTCTAACAATTAACTAATTTTTTTCTCACATCCTTTTTGAAATAACTAAAATTCTCTCACCGAAAGCACATTCACTTTCTCTAATATTCCTGCATCAATAATACTTAAACATTACATGAAAATTCTATAATTCTCTTCAAACTTGCAATATTCATAATTCAAAGCATAACTAATCTTTTTATTACAAATTAAACATAAGATTTCTATTTATTTTCAATTCATTGTTCACATTTTAAGACATGCTACAATAATTACAACCAAACATCATTACTTCATTATTTTATTTTATTTTTCATTTTTTCCTCTTTATAGCTGGCACACCACCCTTCACAACACTAGGATTTTTTTCTTCAATTGTTCATTATTTTAATTTGCTTTCATCTATTTCCATCCCAATTACATTAAACAAGGCAAATTTCTCATTTTCACTCATTTTTCTCATGAACCCTAAACAAGATTTTACAATTTATACATCAATTCTTAATCTTTTTCAATTTAACTTATTTAATAGAGTCTAAAACCCCTTTCTTGGTGATAAATTGAACATCAATCCTTAACTAACAATTTTGTTTGACACTCCTTTCTTCTTTTTAGACAGTTTCCTTCCCTCTCCAAATCCCTAATTTCTTTCACTTATTCTCCTCTGATTCTTGCCTTGTTGTTGTTTCCCTCACCACTTAGCCTAAATCTCACCCAAACCTCTTTAATTTGTAGGATTTCCTCTTAATTTTGTAAATAAGCTTGGAAATATTCTCCCACTCTTTTTTCTATTGTTGTCGACTTTAGAGAGGGAACAAATTAGGGTATTTATAGTCCAATCTCTTAATAATTACATATTGATCCCATGTTTTCTCTATTCTAACAATTAGTGATACATTCTCTTTTAATTTCATCCTTTATGTTTTAATTCTATATCCTTTATTTGATCTAACTCATTCTATCTTCGGGTTAAGATTTTAATATTTGAAAAACAAATTAATTGGGGTTTTACTTTTTCCCCCATTTAAATCAAAATTTCATCCTTAAAATTTAAACGTCGTACCTAAATCTAAGAATAATTCAAGATGTTTCCTCCTTATCTTTAATTCTCTTTCCCAAGTTCTTTTTAAATTTAGGAGCTTCTCCATAACACTTTTATCACACGAATCTTCATACTTCTAATTGCTTTCTCACTGTGATCTAACATTTTCTCCGACTTCACTTCCAAGGTCAATCCTTCCTCATTTTCTAGAGGAACTTATGGAAGATACCAGGATGGATCCACTTTAGCCTTTCTTAATATAGAGACATGAAACACATCATGAATCTTGGCTAGATAAGAAAGCAAAGCTAACTTATATGCCACAAGTCTGACCCTCTTAACATATGCTTTGAAGGGGCAACTTTCAAAAATACTTTATCTCCAATACTGAACTCAAAAGGTCTCCTCTTGTTATCTGCATAGCCTTTTTACCTAACATAGGCCGCTTTCATTCTATCTTTTATGTTCTTTATCTCTTTTAGGTAACCTATACCAATTCTAGCCCAATCATTTTTGTATCCCTTACTTCTTCCTAACACACTAATGTTCAACATCTTTTACCATATAAAGCTTTATAAGGAGTGTAAAATCCCTAACCTTTAAGTTTTAAAAAAGGATTGAAATTGTATAAAAGAAAAGTGTAAGGCTGAATTTTAGGAACAATATATGAGGGAAGCACCATAATTTGAAAAAAATAAAAAATCTAAGGACTAAAGAAAAAGAGGGGAGAGGGTACGATTATTAAAAAAAAAAAGAATAGAGACAAGAACCTAAACTTATTTTCTTTGTGGAAAAAAAAAACTCATATGTAACACCCTTATCCTCCGAAGGATGTTAACACAGAAATTCTACAATAATTACACATTTCAACCGAATATGAGTTTTGTATCTTCTTATCATGGCAAATTCTTTTCGTTTTTTTTTTTTGTCTATTTATACACATAATTATGCTCCTTTATATACAAGCAATTCTATTGAAAATTTGACAAAGTTTCCTTTATAAGTGGACATACTAAATTATCGGCTATCTCATCCATTTCACAATCATTATGACAACATAATCCACTTTTCTTAGACTTTATTCCATATCATTTCAACCAGAAGTCAATCCCAATCTTATATATACATATTTCACTTTTCAAAACTTTCATCATATCCATTTCATAAGAACTTAACTATAGATAGATGCTAAGAAATAAAATATATCGAATCTCATATACCTATTAACTTGAATTACATAGAAAGACAAGGAAAAATCTAAACACACATCTTAAGCTTTCCTTTCATAGTGCACATGTTATGCTACCATACTAGGTCTCAAATTAAATTCTCTTACTACCTATATATGCATTTTATTTTATTTGAATTTAATTTGATATCTAGTATAAAACATGAGTGTTTGATTTATACATACCATAAGAATTTATGCGAAGATATATATATCAACTTGCATAATAATATTTTACTTAAGAATTTCATTATATAAATCTAAACATAGATAGAACAATGTCATTAAGGAATGAGAGATAATAAAAAGAGCTTTTAGTTTAATTTACAAAATTATTTATATGTAAAACAAAAGTTCCAAATCCTGAAGTTCGCCTACCACCTAACTGCTTGGCCCACCAATACACGAAGGTCCTGCAACAAAGATTTATTAAGCATAAGTTCGTATTTCAAACACAAATTTTCTTCTAAATATGTACAATGATGAGGGTACTCATCCTTCTTATCCAATCCTATAGACAATTTCACGAACAATAGTTACACTTCCACAATAACACCATATTGAGGTATTCGTGCTCGACCTATACTAACCTTAAAAATATCCTATAATTCAATTTATCATCATTTTTAGGGTAACTTGGGCAACAACACAACATTTAATTACACATTTATAAAACAACAAGAACATAATTAACCCTAAAAAATTTGTGAGGACTTTATAACATTGGCTTTACCTTGGCAAAACCATCTTCATCCCATTGATTTCCATATAATTTGAGAAAAAACACTCTCAACATTGAACTTTCATATATTATGAAGGCAACCCTAACACATTGGTTTTCAAAAATCTTCGAAAAAATTCACAACATTGATTATCACACGTTACGAAGACAACTCAACTACAGTAGTTCTCGAAAAGCTTCGGAAACAATCATTACATTGGCTTTTGTATGTTGCGAAAATAACCCAAACATATTGGTTTCTAAAAAATTTGGAAACAATCACCATATTGGCTTTCGTAGCTTGCGAAAGCAATTTAATTATATTAGTTTCTATAACTTTGGAAACGATCTCAACATTAGCCTTTGTACGTTGCGAGAGCAACTCAAATGCATTTGTTTACAAGAAGGATTTTCTCAACCTTTCAAAGCAATGAGATATGTACTATGTCATGTATCTTGGCCAAATACAAGGACAATAACAACTTGTAGGCCACTAGCCCAAATCTTTTTACAATCTAGAAGGTCCCAATATATCTCGATTTAACTTCATTTTCATGCAAAAATACATGATGTTCTTTTAATGAGCAACTTTTAAAAATACTTAATCTCCTATGTTAAACTTAAGACGTCTTCTTGATGTGGACACCTCCCAAGAAACACTAAAAGCATATTTAAATGGTTTGCAACTTGACCCAACAAGAACCTGCATTAGAGAACCAAAATGATCACCCCTACCCTAGGACTATAAAAAGACAGGAACAAGTGGTATAAAATTATAACAAAGTTGATCAATCATTCAAAGAGTTTACAAGTTCAATTCTGAACTTAGTATAGAAATCACTCAACCACACAAAAGATAGTAAGAATACTGATTTCTTTATAAAAAATAGTCTAACCTCAAAAAGTATTTACAAAATAGTATTTAGACTAGAAAGAATCCTAAGTATAATAGGATATATATAAACCTAAAAAGTATTTAGATTATTTAGAGTAGAAAGACTCCTAAGACTAGAATGGCATTAAAATTCCTTTTGTAGCTTAAGTTGTGACCAACACAGTAGCTAAAGATCAAAACTTATAAATTTGAATCTTCTTATTCCAATCTTTTTATAATGTCTAAACGTCTACTAACAAGTCCTTTTTTAATATGAATCGAATTAATAAAGGCTTGTTCTTTATTATTTAATATCTTTTTGAAGTTCACCTTAACCCATGTGTCTTGAAGAAGTCCATTGAAACTCTTTTTAAATCTTTTAGGCCTAAGTCTTATCACTAGACAAACTAAAACCTTTAATGAATCCCTTGGTATTGTTTGGATTGCATCTTTTTTCCTACTATCCATATAGCTTTTTTGTCTATCTTGGGTTGCTGTTATTCCATCCTTTATAATTTTTCACCTTTTTCTTGGTAATTTGTACCAACTTTAGCCCAATCAACTTCATATCACCCATTTCTTTCTAGCACAAAGGTTGTCCCATATTGATTTCTTTTGATTAGAATGGACTTCTTCAAGCATGTAATGTAGGTTTTGGCTTTTAGTTATGAAAGAAAAGGATATTTATGGGCTCAAAGGGTGTTTAAAGCTCGTTTCAAGCCTTCTTTTATTTTTATTTTCTTCATTATATTTGATGGTCTTTAAGACCTTAGGATTTATCTTGTAAAATGATCTTATGATGCCCCTAGAGTCGGGCTTGGATTATTTGTCTTTGTAAAATTATCTTTAGTTTTGAGCATCATCATCATCATTTTTTATCTTTGCATGACATGCTCAACCTTTTTGAATCTTTGAATCTCAACATGCCCCTAGCATTCTTTAAGCACTTTTGGTCTTTCTATTGATCATTGAGGATCATCTTGTATAGTTCTAAGGTTAAATTGCTCTTATATTGTTTATATTTTACTCCTAGTGTGGTGTATGATTCCAGTTAGGATTATTTTGCGAGAAAAAAGTTAACAGGCTCAATAAGGACTTGAAAAGGATATTTTTCATGTATTTTGAAGGGATTATCAAATATGGCATTTCATCATCTCAAACGCATACTTTTAACATTAATAAACTTTGATCTCATCCACTATAATTAGTTGGACATGCAAAATAGTTCCCATCAAATTAAATTATGCATCATTATCCAACCAACTAAAACTAAGTGTAAATGATTTTTTGTTCATTTTTTAGGTTTCTAAGTGTTTAGTCACCTCACTAAGAGATCACTTAAATTCCCAAAACTTGCTTGTTGAAAATAAACACCGATTTGACCTCTACATTTGTACTAAAATCTTTGATTTCCTAAAAACTTTTGATTGAACTTTGTTTTATCTTTTGTACAAACAATGTACAAACATAAATGATCTTATGTTTTGTACAAAAAATATCTTATGTTATTCGGAGTTTTTCAGAGTTTATAAAGAGTAAAATACATAAAATAATTCATAGCCAAACTTTTGATTTTTATTGATTTATCAAAACAATACTTTATTCATAGTACATCTTTACAACATTAAAGTTTATAGCCTTAGGTAAATCATGCTTGTCTATTTTGGTCAAAATCAATGCTCATTAAGAAAAAACTTTCTTCATCACATATGGTCCTACATAGTTTGGTGTCCATTTGCTTCGATCTTCTCATTGGATTGAAAAGATCTTTTTCAATATAAAATCTTCTTCTTTGAATACCACTGGTCTAACCCTCTTGTTATACGCTTTAGCTTTTCTACTCTATTATAATTGCTAGTGACAAATGGTTGTCATTCTTTACTTACTAATTACATTCATCTACTCAAACTTCAGCTTCATGTATTCTGATTCTTCTAGTTTTGCATCCTTCAGAATCCTTAATGATAGAATCATTACTTCTAAAGGCATCACTACTTCCGTTTCATATACCAAAGAGTAAAGGGTTGCAGTTGTAAAAGTTCTGATTGTAGTGTGGTATGCATAAAGTGCGTATAGAAACATCTTATGCCAATCTTTGTAAGTTACTAACATTTTTTAAATAATCTTCTTAAGATTCTTATTAGCTGCCTTGATATCACCATTTATCTTGGGTCTGTAAGGAGAAGAATTAGAATGCTTAATTTTCCACTTGGTGTAAAGTTCAACAATCAGTTTTCCATTAAAATTTTGAGTGTTGTCAGTTATCATCTTTACCAGCAAGCCATAGCAATAAATCAAATCCTTCTCAATGAATTTTTTGACCATCTTCTGTGTCACATGTGCATAAGATTGGCTTTTACCCATTTAGTGAAATAGTTAATAGCCACTAAGATGAATCTATGCTTGTTTCTAGCCTTTGGGTTGATTGGTTTTATAACATCCAATCCTCACATATCAAAAGATTAAGATGAGGTCATATTAAATAGAGGAGTTGGAGGTATATTTATCTTGTCACTATATATATGACATTTGTGACACTTTCTGATATAGTCAATACAATCTTTTTTTATAATTAACCAAAAGTATCCAGATTGGTGCATCTATCTTGCCTATATGTCATTAGCATTAGTTGCACAGACTCCCTTATGGACTTCTTGTAATGTTTGTTTAGCTTCTTTCTTATTAAAAAATCTTAGCAAATTCCTATCGAATGATTTCTTATACAGGATTTCACCATCCAAATAATAATTCATCGCCATATTCCTCAAAGTTCTTGCATCCATATTGAAGACTCTTGGAAGGTATTCCTGGTGCTAAATAAACCTCTTGAAGTGAGCAGTAGTGAATTGGGAAATTTCTGACTTTAATAGTTATTGGTTAAGTCCTCCCCTCAATATCGATCTGTGTCATTGAGGTTAGGGTAGCCAAGGCATCAGTAAATTGATTTTGGTCTCTACTTAACCTTGTTGGTGCATTCAAATTGCAACTTCATTGAAAAAAGATATCACTTCCTTTCTAGGAAAATTATTATTGTTCCAACCTTATTTCCTGATACGTTCACAAATCCATCAAAACACATGGTCCATCGATCATCTATTCTACCATCATCTTGAACTACTAATATATCCTCATCAAGAAGATCAAAATCCAATGGTTTATAGTCTTCTATAACATTATCTACTAAATGATAAGCAATTGTGCTATCCTTTACGACCTTTCTTGTCATGTAGACAATATCATATTCTACTAGTAACACCTACCACCTTGTTATTCGGCTCAACAAGGCTTTTCTTAGATATATTTGAGTGGGTCTAATTTGAATATCAACTAGGTTGTGTAATACAAAACATACTACCTAAGTCCTTTTGCACTCCAAACTAAATCACAATATAACCTTTCTATCATAGTGTTTTGGGATTCACAATCATTAAGAATTTTACTTAAGTAATAAATAACTTGTTATTTCCTTTTAGATTCATCATGTTGGCCCAACACACACCCTATAGTTGTTTTTGTCACTACTAGATATAAGATCAAAGGTTTTCTCGGCACAAGGGGTACTATAAATGCCTAATTTTATAAATATTTCTTAATCTTATCAAAAGCTTTTTGGTAGTCATCATCCTATATCTTGAGATTTTTATTTCTAAAAAATCATAATATTGGCTTGCATGTCACCGTAAGTTGAGGTATGAATTGAACTATGTAATTCAAACACCTTAGGAAACCTTCTATTTATTTCTCTGATTTAGGTGTTGGCATAGCCTAGATAACATTTACCTTGTTTGGATTGACCTCTGTTCCTTGACTGCTTACTAAGAAGCCTAATAATAATTTCCTGGTCTTTACCTTAAATGAGCACTTTGTGAGATTTAATCTTAATTGAAACCTTTGCAACCTCTCAAACAACTTTATCAAGGCTTGCACTTGATCTTTCTCTTTTTTCATGTATATCATCTATATAAACCTCCACTTCTCTATGTATCATATGAAATAAGGTCACAATTACCCTTTAATTATTGGCCCCAACATGTTTTAATCCAAATGGAATTACTTTATAGCAAATGGTTCCCCAAAGTGTAACAAAGGTATTTTTCTCTTTGTCTTCTTCAACCATCTTAATCTGGTTATATCCTAAAAATCCATCTATGAATCAATAAGTGGTGCTTGTTGCGGCATTTTCAACTAAGATGTATATGTAAGGCAACGAAAAATCATCCTTCAGGCTTACCTTATTCAGATCTTTGTAATTTACACATATCTTTATCCTGTTATCGTTTTTTGGAACCACCACTACATTAGCCACCTATTGAGGGGAATGGACTACTTTTGAGAATTTTGCATCCCATAACTTCTAGATTTCAACCTTTACTTTAAGTAGCATGTTTGAATGCTTATGTCCTGACTTCTATTTGACTAGCTTTCTATCTTTTATCAGGGGAATTTTGTGTGCCACAATGTGAGTATCTAAATCGGGTATGTTTGCATATGACCAAGCAAAAACATTCACACACTCTTGTAACAAGGAGATTGCACTATCCTTTTCTTCAACCGTTATAAGAGTACCAATTACTTTTAATTCCTATTTGGCAAGTCTCCATGTTTTCTTAGATTTTTGGAGTACCCTAGTAAACTCTTTTAAGTCTTCTTCTTCCTATTCCTCATCATCTATTGCAATTATATTATCAATGTTTGGTCATTTATTCTTAGTGTAGTGGGTTTGTGGATTGGTAAAAGATAATATGAAATAATAGGAATAGGCTTTATTCTCCAATTCTGGTAAGTTTCTTCATCGGCCAGCTTCTTCCAGCTTCTTCACAAAGGCTTTTATAGGGATTTCATCGATGCTATGCTCAGATAATTATAACAGCATCTCAACTTTCATTTTAACTTTTACCTCCTCAATTTGTTCCTTATCTTCACATTTTAAAGCATTAATATTAAGGTATGTTATCTTCAACACTTTATTGTCAGATCTGATCATCTGAGTAGGTTTTAGAAAGGTTGTTTGAAGTATTAGGATAATAAGTTCTCCCTTTTCTGGCTCTTGTCCTTCAACCTTTATCATTCTTGTTTCTTTTTTTATCCTGATGACTTGCTTGTAGCCATCTTTCTTGGGCTTTTTTCCAAACCTGAATCTCTTGTAAACAGATTTTAACTTCATCATATTAACTCACTCTAGCATCCTAGTATTAGGATCCAATTGAAAAGGAATCCCATGTTTCAGGAAGTAATTGACATCATCCTTGCTGCTTCTAAAATTTTTAGCCTTCTCAGCATCATGCCTTTAGGAAGCCATTCAACATTTATGATTTCAAAAGCATGAATATTCTCAACTTTACAATCTTCAGCTTTAATGGCAACCACATTCCTTATCATGGTAATTATTTTTGCAGCCTTGACAGTTACCAGCATCTCATTCATAATGTACTTCAAGCATTAGTGTAATGAAAAGGCTAACGTTTTAGCTGCGTGGATCAATGGTCTTTCTAACAATAGACTATTGGAAGGGTGGATATTCATCACCTAAAGTGTCACAAAAAACATATATGGCTACATACAACTCTACCTCTAGGGTCCTTATTATTTGCCTCAACAAGCCATCATATGCTCTCACCATCATGGTATTTGGTTTTATGTGTGACTCATCAACAAGTATTTCTTTTAGCATGTGCCTTGATAACACATTCAATAACGAACCATTATCAATCAGAACATTTCCTATTAAGACATCTTTACATCATATTGTTATATGCAATGGTTTGTTATCCGGTACAATCAATGTCTCACTCATCTTCGATGAAGTACAAATAATTTAAAGCCTAGATTCTCCCTATTAGGTGGATCATGGTTTCCAAGTTGATATTTGAGGCATGTATGCCTTATTCATCATCTTTTGCAAAGCTTTTTAATGTGGTTTAAAGCTCAAAATTAATAACAACAATGATATTCTAATAAGATTTTTTTAAGCTAGTTAACAACACTATATTCATTATGTCTCATCAATTTTAAGAACTCATTGGTGTCTTCTTCAGTGATGGTTTTTTTAATTTCTCCATTTAGTTGATAATTTTTTTTCTTATTAGCCTTCCTTTTGTTTCTCAAGCTCTTCTAGGGTAAAGCATCTTCCGTTGCAGGTTAAGCCTCCAACTTCTACTTGGAAAACGAGTGTTCGTTGCACGCTATAGAAGAAGTACCCGTAGTTCTGTGGTAAGACATTATAGTTTCCCTTACTTGCAATTATAGGTCTAGTTATAACTAATTTGGGCAATCCTTCAGCAGTAAATTGTACTCAGCAAACTTCTTTGTTTTTGCTAAATTCATCTACTATAGACACCTTTTTGCCCATTAACTCCTCAATTTTAAGAATTCCTTGAGTCAACATTTCTATTACCTTATTGAGAAAGCCTCATATTGGTTGATCATATGGAATTCTTTACGCCTATACTTATAAAATTCCTGCTTGTTGATCCATTTTCACTTCTACCCTTCTTGTACCTAGCCTCTATCAATATTTTGTAAACCTTATCTAATGACACCTTTAAGCTCATTGGGCCTTCTCTCTCTAATGCATTTACTAGTCCACTATCCGAGGTATGAATAATTACAGAATTTATCCATCCTTCTTTGATCAATTACAAAAGCTTTTTTTATGTATAACAAGTGTTAATGTTATGCCTAGCTATGCCACATGATATTCGCAAGTGAGCTTTTGCTTATATCAATTTGGATAAGATGGTTTTAGTTGTGTGAGAGAGATCGGAGTTACTTGTTCAGTACTTAGTAGCTTTTTGTACATTTTATTTAATAGTTAGGTTAGTAGGAGTAAATGTTTTTTGGTTTTGTGGTGTTTCTTCTTGGGCGATTCTCAATTTGGTTATTTTGTGTTTTAGGTTTTTTAACGGAAAAAGATGAATTGAAGTTGACATTGGCTATTTGGGATGTAGAGGCTTGAGTGTTGTAATTCTAGAAACTATTCTTTTTGCCTTTATATATGATTTTGGGATAAAATCTCATTGTTGTGCATAATTTTGGACTATTTGGATGCATTATTTTATTTGAATTCATTTGTGTTTTT
>Ga0325410_1004677_pt1 | contig 15258 bp, 9 predicted proteins | sample PopdelMetagenome_16_FD_206182 | JGI IMG/M metagenome (GOLD analysis project Ga0325410, IMG submission 206182) | Populus deltoides microbial communities from Bellville, Georgia, United States - Xylem-PdIQD-R3 | ecosystem: Host-associated > Plants > Phyllosphere > Stem > Wood/Secondary xylem...
TTTTTTTTTGTTTGTTTATTTCAAACCATCATAGTATTACTTAGCTAATTCAAACAAATTTGTCAATGGTCTCGGTGTATGATTCATAGAAGGAAAACAAATCATATAATCTATAGTCCGTAAAACATGTAATAAATTATGGTATAGAAAATAAAAGCATACAAAGTGATGTTATGCCATGACCTTCTAGTCCATTGACCTATCCCCGGGCGAAGGCCAATTAATTAATGAGCTGTATGGACCTTTTTTTCATTACTTTCCATAAATAATAATAATAATAATAAAAGGTTGGTTTTTATTAGGTCAAAATCTGTAGATGGACGAACTACCCAATCTAATTGCTATATAATGTGTTTTTTATTGAGTTGTTTTTAAAAATTGTTTTTTTATTTATAACACTTATATATAAAATAATTGAAAAACATTAAAAAAAATTAATTTAATATTTTTTTTTAAAAAATGAAACACATTTTTAAAACACACTTAAAAGAAGAAGCTATCATATTTCTATAATTAACGATTGAGAACGCGGTTGAAATTAAAGTTTTGTTTTTTGAATTTTTTATTTTTTTTAAATTGTTTTGAAGTGTTAGTATTAAAAATAAATTTTAAAAAATAAAAAAATATATTATTTTAATATATTTCTAAACAAAAATAATTTTAAAAATAATATTTATCATTAAGAGACCCATCAAGTTCATTGATAACAAATATTTTTTTTTTCAATGGTGTGTAAGATTTTCAATAAAAACAATATATTCCTGAAATTTATGAAAATTGAATTTTCTGAAGCCTCAGGTTTTTGGGCATTTTTTATTTTACAAAAAGATGTGATACAGTAATAGGGTCCGGATATTACGAAGCTGGAGGCTTCCCTGATCACCTTTGAATCTAAAAAGACTTTCAAAGGGCAAAGTTACATTTAGTGGGTCCCTTTCAAGTTGTTTTGCAAATTAGACGGTGATAAATGAGCTGTGACCACCAATGAACAAGGGCCATGCCCTCTCTGTTCCCTTCTCTGTTTTTTTTCCTTCCAAATTTCTGCTGTTCTCTTGCTATTTAGCTTTTCTTCTACTCCTCCATTAATTCATTTCAATTTGTTTCTGAAATTAAAATAAATAAATAAACACATTTTCATTATTTTTGAAAAAAATAATATTTATTATGGGGTTTTGAAAGCCTCCACAGCACAGCAGAAGCAGAGGAGAACAGTCAACAGGGATAGATGCAATAGTCTTCCCCTAACCATGTCACAATTTAAGGTTAAAAAAACCAAGCACAGCAAACACTTTTTTTTTTTTTTTACATTATAAAAAAGAAATTGAAAACCTTTCAATTAACATTAAAAATAAATAAAAATAAAGCAAAAGCAAAGAAAGGTCCTCAACATTTACTTCATATACAATACAACAACAACACAACAAGAGGTCATATACATAGACAAACACACACACACACACACACACCTTCTCTCTTTCTCTCTCACATTTCACCTTCCTCCTTTCCACAGCCATTTATTAGATTCCTCTAAATGGTCTTTTCTCTTCTTCATTGGATTGTATAGATTCCCAGCTGGAAATACTCTCCATTTCTTGTTTGATTTTTTTCCCTTTTATTTGCTGTTTTTGTTTCATTTTTTTTCTCTTTTTTATTTTTTTCTCTTTCAACTAGAAGACTTGTTAAACTCTTTCTGGGTTTCTTGGCTTTTGCTTTATTTTGCAAGCACTGTTTCTGGGTTTGCTGCAAAAGAGCCTTATATACCCAAGAACCACTCATATATGTCTTACAAGGCTTGAATAAAAACAACAAATTTACACAAAGTTTTGATCTTTTCCTCAACTGTTTGTTGTCTATAAATTGAGTTTTCATATTTTTATTCCTTTTCTACTTTGTAAATTATCATCTCCTTTGAATTTTATTCTTGTTGAGTCAAGGAAAAAAGAGAGAGATATGGGCAAACAAGGACCTTGCTGTCACTGTGGAGTTACAAGTGAGTTCTTGTCTCTCCTTTCTTTTTGACAAAAAATTGGTTTCCCCCTTTTGTTTTCTCTTCAATAAAGATTCTTGCAATTGATTTTTACATGTATAGAAAACACAATGACTATAACCAGAATGACTACACCCAACAAGGAAGGGATTACATGGACAAACATAATAAATTGGGAACACTTGCTCATCTGTTTATACATGGGTTCTGTGCAACAAGTGTCTTTTGTTTCTTTGAACATATCAGATACTCACTTGTGTCTTGTTTTTCATTTTGTTAATGAATCTGTAAATCCTTCCCTTTATCTATTGTTTTTTTTCCCCTTTTTTGACCCCTCTAACAAGGTTTGAACATATCACATCACTGCAAATTGGTTTTGGAGTTTGTTGAGTTCTGGGGAACTACTTAGTCTATGCTTGATTCGTATGACTTTCTTGTTTCTATATAGGATTTTAACGGGACCAAATACCAAGTCAAATTGTGCTGTTCTTTGCTGAACCTAACAATTCAATGAAAAATGTACTTCCTTGACATGTCCAAGTAGTGATTCAATTCCCGTCTGTTAATTTCTTGACTGACTTGTTGTTGTATTCTCTACTCTTGGATTACATTCCTGGCAAACTTTACTGCTGTCAAGTTCATTCTTTTATTGGGGTTTTTACTGCCAGAGCTATGAAGCAATTCAATTCATGTGAAATATATAATTCCATTTTTTTTTTTTGCTCTGGAATCAGCTCTAAAGTCTAAACTTCCTAGTGGTCGAACAGTTCCTTTATCATTCCAGTGGACTTTGGTCATTGTTTGGGGTGCATTTGTTGGGATGTAATGGTCATACTTGTAAACTCCGAAGAAATAAGTTCATCTTAAGTTAATTTGCTGCCGCTAGAACTCTTCTCAAGGAGCTTATATCTATGCTGCCTAGCTATAGGTTAAATGTCTTGTGGTTTGCCAACCACTACTGATGGATTAACTGTTGCAAGGAGGCAACCACATTTGTGGACTTAAGTTTTGTTCAATATAAAAAAGAGTTATCAGTATCCAGCAGAGCCTTTTCTGGTCTGAATTGCTGGATTTGTGCCTATGTAGTCTCCTTATCTCCTTCATAATTTGTTTGATGCATATGAGCTGCTCTCATGTGATTCATTCTCAGATTAGAGAGACAGTTGGACAATACCAGTACATCAATGCCTCTTCATTAGATACACAAAACTCTAGCCAAAATTATTTTGTTGGTTTCTTGTGTCAAGTTTTGGATGAGCAATATTTCCTACTTGTTCATTCACATTAATTTAAAATGCATCTTCTATCACTATTGTGGATAAGATTGTTTAACATGCATGAATATTGCTGACAACTATCTTTCAACAGGCACACCTCTTTGGCGCAATGGGCCTCCTGAAAAGCCTGTGCTGTGCAATGCATGTGGATCACGATGGAGGACAAAGGGAACACTAGCAAACTATACCCCTCTTCATGCTAGGGCTGAACCTGATGATTATGAGGATCACAGGGTCTCTAGATTGAAGAGTGTGTCTATAAGCAAGAACAAAGAAGTGAAACTGCTCAAGAGAAAGCCGAATTATGACAATAGGGTTGCTCTGGATTACAACCAAGGTTATAGAAAGGTTGTAGATGAGGACACTAGTAATAGGTCAAGTTCTGGGTCAGCCATATCCAACCCGGAGAGTTGTGCACAATTTGGCAGTGCAGAAGCAAGTGATTTGACAGGTTGAGCATCCACTAAGATCAATATTTGTTCTCTGTGTTTTAATTGCACAAAAGAGATGACTCTAAAAGAATGTGATTGTTGGCCATTTGTTAAATTGAATGGATTAGTTGCATATCCAGTCCATGTGAATACTTTGGTTGGTTTAAGAAAATAATGGATTCAGGAAACAGCTCCAAATTAATGGGAAATGAAAACTATGAGAGGTGATCATAGTGCTGTCGAATGGCAGCAAAATAGAGCTCCGAAGCATCTCACTCTGATTTTCTGAAAAAACACGAGTGACTTCCTTGATATTCTAGGATGCTAGCATACTTGAAGCTGGCTGCTAGGCTACTTTATCTGAATAAAGAAATACTACTATGGTTAACACCTCTTTTATTGGGACTAGTGATGTGTGTGAGTGTAACTGGAGCCAAATTAACCAATTTCCTAAGTACTATTGCTCCGCAGTTTTAGAACCAATATGCTTAGCGCTCTTAGTTCTCTATCTTTGACTGAGTTTTATAGGGGATGGTGACATAAATTAGAAAGGTGTATGCAATGTTTTATGCTCTCAACATGATTGGCAGTATTGACTTATAAATGTATTCTCGTTGTTCTTTTCTCAGGTCCAGCCCAATCGGTTGTGTGGGACTCTTTGGTACCTTCTAGGAAGAGGACCTGTGTCAATCGGCCAAAGCCATCTTCAGTTGAGAAGCTTACAAAAGATCTATATACTATTTTGCATGAGCAGCAGTCGTCATGCTTCTCTGGCTCTTCAGAAGAGGATTTACTTTTTGACAATGAAACTCCAATGGTTTCTGTTGAGATAGGACATGGAAGTGTTCTCATTAGACATCCAAGCTCAATAGCTCGAGATGAGGAATCTGAAGCTAGCTCTCTTTCTGTTGAGAACAAACAATATTTGACAAATGAGGCTTATTCTCATCCTGTGATACCTCCTGTACATAATGAAAACAAGAGTGTCAATACAACATATCTTATTACTGAAACAACTAAGAATCTCACAGGACAAGGGATGCAGCAAGAGCAACTTAAGAGGTAACTCATCCATGCATGTTTTCAAAACTTTGAAAGGCAATCTTCTGTGTTAAATATGTAACAAGGATAGAACCGCAGTATCAGTGTTGAACCTGGATATGATGTTTTTCTATCCTGACTGCCTCTTAAAGATTAAAATTCAAGTGCAAATGTAAATTCTGACACGGGGTAGGTTTTAGCATGGATAGAAAATGTTCTTAAAATAAGCTGATGAGTGGGGTGGAATCAGAGGTTTACCTTTCAGACTACTACTAGGATGCAGGGAGTATTGGAATGGCAAAGAAGTGAGAGTGCATTGGGGAACTGTTACTGCACCAGTGTTTGATTTTTCTACTCTTTGGAATTTCAGGGACAATTTTCCACATGAAAAAGTACATATCCTGGGAAGTCATAATTCACCACTTTGCAGCATAGATTTGAATGTAAGTTGCATTTCTTTGCTCCATATCTAGCTCTTGTAATCACTAATTACACGAGGCTTTTTCATGAAATATATGCCATTCATTTTCTTGTACACAGGCCCAAATTCCAAGGTTAACACTCTTCTGTTTTTGAATGATCTGTGACTCTTCCCCCACATATATTTACTCCTCTCGTGGATTGAACTGAAGTCTCAAATGTTTAGATATGTCTGGAACAGATCTTCTTTAATATCATTCCCTTTGTGTGCGTCTCATGATTCTGCTTATGGTTGTGGTAGGATATTCTTAACTTTGAGGAGTTTGCAAGGCACTTGACAAATGAAGAGCAACAGCAATTACTAAAATATCTACCTCCACTCGATACTACCAAACTTCCCAACAGGTTAGCCTTATACCTCAGTGATAAGTGTTAGTACGGTGGGAATGAATGGTATTGCATTTAGGTGACGTAAGGCATTGTATTTGCTGTCAGTTGCCATCTGCTTTTCATTTTTATTTTAAATCTGTTTTCATTAGCACTTTAAACCAATGTTTGCATTCTTCAATATCATCATGAACCTGATACCATTTGAATTTATACCCAAGCCTTTAGTGTGCCAAGTATAGATTAGACTGGAGTCAGCTCACGGAAAAAAGAAAAGATATTATATTTTTTGTCTGTTGGTGTGCATGTATTTGTTGTACAAATTATTCTATCACCCTTTATCTAATGTCAACTGAAATACACAGAACCCAAGATTGATGATGATGTGTTGTTGTCTTTGCAGCATCGAAAGCATGTTTGATAGCCCTCAATTCAAGGAAAACATAAATTCCTATCAGCAACTGCTTTCAGAAGGAGTCTTTGATCTGTCCTTCTCAGAAGCAAAAACTGAAGACTGTAAAACTTTGAAAAGGCTCACACTGTCCAATTTTTTGAAATCCAAATGGGTGGAGCGTTATCATCTACTCAAGGTTTGAATTGATCTTTTTAAAGTAGGAGCTTTTTATGCATGAAAATATTTTGTCATTTAATTCCTCAGAAGTTGGACATGTGGTTGTAATGGCTTATTGCCTTCTCCCTTTGGCTGCAGAAGTGTAAAAATAGTAATGGGAAGTCTTTCATTGGAAAGGGACCAAATCCAGATGTTGTTGCGATGAGTAATATAGCTGGTGCCAAAAGATCACGTGACAGCCCTAGTCAGAAGTTTTCAGGTTAGCAATACTCACCTTTGGATATATTATTGAGCAAGTTGATCCTTTACATTACTTTTGTCTTAGAAGCAAATGACTACCGATGGTGACATTGTATCTGAAAGTTGTGTAACTAAATTCTGCTTGTAAAAGCTTAGGAATCTGTTAATATGGGAGAGGAACATGCTAATACAAATAAGTGTGTTAAATCAATCTTGTGCTGAATTTTCCGCACTTTCTTATTTGGAATTGCGGTAACGGGGGTGTACCAAATCCTTCACGTCATATTTAGTATAAGTTCATTTTAATCAGATCAGTGTATGTTCAAGAACACATACAACACGGATGTAGATGTAGATATTCACCCAATGAAACATGCCAACTACAATTAGGAATTGCACACTTCATGGACATAGTTAACATGTAGAATCCCTCTGGAGATGATTACTAGTTTGTCACCACCAGCATGTGTGGTGAAAGTTAAAGGTGATTGTCTTCATGGACATCAGTTGATTCTTTTTTGCAACCATTTCCCTGATATGCATTGGAAATATTCTCACAAGCTTTTTCTTTTGTCTTCTCTCAGAAGTGAAGTTAATGAAGAGCCCCAAAAGGATTGTCATGAAGGCTACGTATGAGAACAAAGAACTCATAGACAATGATGGATCTTGCTTTAGTCCAAGAAGCCTATTTGCCCTGCCTCCTGATGGTAGCTCCCTCATGCTGGATTCTCTCCATTTTGTGGATGAAAGTTCTGATCAGGACCTGCTGCTGGACATCCCATCCAATGGTTCATTTGCACAGGCAGAGCTCTTTTACCCAACTAATAGTTTTGGTCAACAGGCAAGCACTAGTAGTAGCTCAATATACCCGCACCTAGGCCGCCCCTAACAAAGTTTGTCCAGTTGATTCTTTTAATCACTAGGGCCAAAAATAGATGCACCTTCGGCTGAATCAGGTGACTAGGTTACACATGTTTTGCATGCCAAACCCAACAAGTCTGTGAATGAGGTTTGATGGTTGCTGTTTTTTCCTTGGATCATTTTGAACTTGGTATGCTAAGAGATGACTTTTGGGTGGGTTTTTGTATAGGTTGACTACAGATTGTTATATATGGCTGAAAAGTGATAGCAGCTGGTGATTTCAAGAGTTTTATATGCAATTATAGTTGCTGTATTGCACATTACTTTGAGAACCCGTACGTTGGTTTGGTTGGTTGCCTTTTTACTTGCCGACTCAGAGGGAGTAAAAACCAAAAAGAAAAGGAGGATTGGCTTTCTAGGCTGCATAGGGAAAAAAGGCAGACATTTTAGCTTTTGTTTTTACCTTTTGGAGGATGCCTGCCTGCATCTAAACGATAAGATACACCCCCTTGCGGACCACCAAAGGATAAAAAGAGAAACGAATATAAATCTGCAGTGGAATAGCGTTTTCGAATGTGACGAGGAGGAATCACGAGGAAATAGTTTTGTATTTTTGAATGAGACTACTGCGTTCGGTGCTATTTGTTTAAAACCACCTTCGATCTGTGGGGAAAGTTGAAGCTGGTTGCCTCTCTTTGTGGTTGGGAATAAGTCAAAATTTGCATACAAATTAGAGAAGTTAGATTTCGAATCATATTCAAGACATTGCTAATCCTCTGTGAGTTCCCTAAGCAGATTTTATAGCATGTGGAGCGGTTTGGTTGGCAAGAAAATAAACTAATAAAGGAATCGAGGGAGTCAGGATTCCAATGGCTTTTAATGCTGAAAGCCAAATCATCGCAGAAGTTTAGTGTTTTATGAAAATAGTTTTCAATAATTGCTTACTTTTTCTATCGTGACGTGTTTTAACCGAGCAAACTCCGATTGGTTGTGAAAATTTAAAAGAAGAATATCATAAAGATCAAATTGACTCTCTCATACAGGCTTTCTAACTTTGCAGTCTTTCAATCTCAAAAAAGAAAAGGAGAATACCGTACCATACCATTTTCATTCAATTAAAGAAACATGGTGGTGTATTTCCCGCAATGTCAGGGATCTTAGGAAACCAAGGATGTAGAGTTATGTTCAACAGACAACAGGAGCTCAGAAAATAGACGACCAATGACCCCAAGTTAAGATGGAAAGCCTTATCTGAGGAAAACTTGTTCGCATCCTTTCGACAGTACCATTAAAAGTTAAAACCAATGAAGAAAGCTCTAGAAGTCAATTTTGTCCCTCCCAGGCATGCATCATGGTGGGCCAATCATTGTGTTTTTAACTTGGCCTAGGAAGGCAACTTTTTTGCTTGCATATCATCCACAATTACCTGCTCATGATTGTAACTTAGTAGCCGCTACTTTGTTTGGCTCGATTGAACATGTACACGCTTCACACAGGTTTCCCTGGTTTCAGGGAAGATGGAAGAAAAAAGCGTGGCTTTTACCGGTTAACCAGGGCATAGTTCATCTGAAGTCTAATTTGATTACATAGTAAAGACTTGACTTTTTGAATGAATGAAGAAAACGAAGGAAAAATAAAGCGAGCCCGCGCATCTCATCAACTAACAATAGCGATTCATTTATACATGTTCTGTACAATACAGCTTCTGTGCTACAAAATAATCCATTTACACCTCACAAGTCACAACCAGGGAAAAACCAAGGGATATCTCCTAACATTACCAAGGGACACCTCCTAACATTCATATTTGTCCAGCAAAAAGTTAAAGCAGCAGAACCGTTTCTAATTTCCAAGTTCAAAAACCTACCTGCCACTAAGGATTTTTAACATGAAGCTTCAAAGCAAAATATCCATGCTCCTCCAAAGGTAACAAGCAGACCCACCACATCAAATCTCCCAAAAAAAACCAACATCTGCTAAGAACTCACCTTCCTGTCTTTGTCATCTCCGAATCAATACTCCTCCTTTGGCAGTCAACAAGACCTAAGGAAAAGTCATGCCACCTATCTTCGCAGCATCCAAGATACTTAACTTTTTCAGACTTGGATCACAATGCTCGTTCTCTGCAAGTGTCTTCAACACATCTAATAGTGTGATCTCAAGATCCATACAGGTCATCTCAGACAAAACAGTAACATGCTCAGATTTCCCTGCTCCTGCATTCTCCTTCCTTCCTTGTACAGATGCTGGCAACACACGTTTTTCTGTGACATCATCCTTGCCATAAACATTTGCAGGACCAACATATCTAAACTTGTCAAGGTCATCTATGCTTTTTCTAGCAGAATGTTCCTCCCTAGTATTAGCTTCCCTCTCTTCCACCCCATCAACAAACCTCAAAGCTGCATCAGTTTCTTCAAACTCAGATTCTATCACCTCAGTAGAAAATTGCAACTTCCTTTTTGCTGAGCTCTCTCCACAACATTCTCTATCACCATTACTGACTTCAATCACCATTTCTCCAACTTGCTCATTTTGCGGTGATTTCAAACCATGGTTAGAACCATTCCCTCCCTCAGAGCCCAATTTCTCTACATAATCCCCCAAATCCTCCCTTATCCTCTCCATATCACTCACTAAACTACTGCTTGGAATCCCCAAAACCGAATTTTTATCCAAAGGTTTTGATCTTTTAGATTCAGTCATGGTTACATCCACTGTTTTCACTAATCTCTCGTCATATTTCACAGGTTCAGCCCCTACACTAGCACTTGGAGTCCACTTAAATTTATTCAATGATTTCACCAATCTCTTTAAACTGTTCCCTATTTCAGCTCTTAAACTAGGTTCTGGGGTCACTATGCCCAAATTGTTATCATACAGTTTCGATCTTTTGCTCGAAGACTCACCTAAAACATTATTTGAAGAAGCTAATACTCTTTTCAAAACCATACCTTCCATATAATTACAGTGAATTACCTCTTTGTCTTGAGAATTATCCTCACCACCACCCGAATCGCCTTCAATTTCAATTCTCTCTGTCAATTTCCCCTCTACAGTAAACCCTAGATCCTTCTCTCGCGAACTTTCCTCACAATCTCCATCATCAACGGCAATATTTTCATCAGTTACAGCTCTCTCAAACCTCCGATCTTCCTTTCCATGATCAAAGGCAACCTCCTCCTCCTCCTGCTGCTGCTGCTCGTGCTGTTTTTTGGAGCTTGAGAGGAAGGGTTCTTCAGGTGGAGTGGTGAAAACGTCGTCGTTCTGAAGGGTAGAATTGACATATAGGCCGTCCTTGTGGTCATCCTGGGGAGTTTGTGGAGGGGAGACCATGGTGATAGCGGTAGAAGCGACTGGGATTTCGGCGTCGAGGGAGAGAAGCTCGCCGTTTGTTTGAGGTTCCAGAGCAAAGGGGCAGTGGTTTAAGTGTTGCTCTTGGGAAGATGAGACTTGACACAGCTTTGTTATTGCTGCGAATGGATCGTTTTCCTCCATTTTTTTTGCAGACGAAGATTAGGGTTTTTTCCCCCTTCTTTTGTTTTTAAAGAGAGAGAGAGAGGGTGATTGTTGGGGTTTCTAGGGATTGGACTTTTCATGAATTGATTTTCCCGCCATTTGTTCTTTTATCAACGGTCGGTGATTAAATAAACGGTATTTTATATTTATTTCACATATATAAACGAACTGTCGTTTAGTTTCCTTTGCCGTATCGGATCGTGCACTTCTTCTTTCCTAACGACTTGTCTTGGCTTCCCCTCCGTAAACGACTTTTCTTTTTTATTACCTAATTGTATAAATGAACAGTAGCTGAAATTCTTTTCTTCAATTTCATTATATTTTTTTTTCAATTATAGCACTTGATATCCAATTTAATGACTAATAAGTCAAAATTTATTAATGAAGGAAAATATTAAAAGGCAATCGATCAAAGTGAAAAACATAAAGAGATTAAGAGTGTGTTTAGTATTGCGGTAACTGTTGTGGTTGTTGTTTAAAAAAAATTGTTTTATAAAAAATACTTTTAGTTATGGTTGGTTTGAAAAAATAGGTACTTGGTTAAAACTGTGGTTGAAATTGAGGTTGAAGAAAAGGTAGTTTAATGTGTTTGGTTAAGAATGTTTTTGAAATTGAGGTTATAAAATAATTTAAAAATATATAAATTAATATTGATGGTTTTTAATTTAAATATTGCGGATTTAACTATTGCTGTAACATCATGAAATAAATCATACTTTATATATAAAAAAATTTATTATTCTATTAAACTATCTACAATTCCATTACGTACAAAATTTATCTGACAAGAACTACAATTTCCATAATTTTTTACCGTGTAATAAAATTAGATAAAATATTATCATGTATAAAATTCACTCTAAACTAGTTTTTTTTTAAATTAACACACCTTAAAAAAAAAAGAGTCCACGCAGTGCAAGTGAACAGTGCAAGAGAATTGCACTGTTCACTATTTTTAACATGAACAGTGCAATTTTCTTGCACTATTCATGAACAGTGCATCACTTTGCACTGTTCATGTTAATTGCACTGTTCATTGAACAGTGCAAAAAAAGCATGGAATAGATGCTTTGCAAATACTGCGTTTTCAACGCAGAAAAAAGGTGGGACCCAGTGAACAGTATACCACAATTTTATTTAACCAAACAGTTGCGACTGCGTTTTAAATAAAACGCAGCCGCAGCCGCAGAGCCAAACGGGCTCTAAGTGGTTGTTTAATATTTGGTAACAAATATTATTTTTTGCCCTCCAACTTTTAAGACTTTTCCGGTTCTTCTAGTTTTCAATTTTGCTTTTAATATATATTTTTTAATATTTTAATTTTTATTTTGAGAGAGGAGAGAGATTTGTTAAATTCTAGTTGAAGAGAAAAAAAAAATCTTTGGTTAAAACTGATTCCAACCACGAAAAAAAGATCAATCTTGATATTAATAAGTTTCTTTCAATAAAAAAAGTTTCATTAAAGTTTTTTCGTTTTCTGTCTTGCCTGAAAAAATAGATATCACCTCAAGAATTTTGAAGTTTTAAGTTGAGTTTTAATTTTGATATTGATTTTTAGGTAGTTTTAGGGGGAAAAGGCATTTATTTAAGTCTTTATGGTGTTTTTTTAAGTATTTTTAGATAAAAAAAAGTTGGAAACAAAAAGAGATTTTAGTTCTCAAAGTTTGTCTTCCTTATTTTTTTAATTACCACATTTGTAGTTGAAATTTGAGTTGATGTGCAATATATAACTTATTGCCTCTTAAATTATTACCTTTTCTATATATATATATATATATATATAGCCTAGGCACACAAGCTTGGATTGAGAGGCCCACACACTTAGTCTTTTTTTTTAATAACCCAAGAATGTCAGGCCATTGCATGCCAGGTCTAGTTTTTTTTTCTTTTCTTATTTTTCAACTTTGGGTTTTTTATATTTTTTATTCAATTTCATCTTTCAATATTTAGTTGATTTTGAATTAATTTTCAAATTGTTTTATCATATAGTTAAATAAAAAATATATTATTAAACCTAGTAGAGTCCAATACCTAGGGCAAGAGTTTATCAGGTTAACTCGAAATACGAGTTTGATGGTTTGACTCGGGTCAATCCAACACATCATCAAGCCATTAAGACGACCTTTTTTTCTATTTTTTTTTGGAATTAGATTTAAATACACTACAAAAAAAAAACTATTATTCAATTTTATCATCTTTCTCAAATAATATTGTAGGTTTTTATAGGAATTTTAACATTCTTTTTTCAACTATAACGTACTTAACATGAAATAAGAACTCGTGAGTGTTTATTTAACATAAAATTTATGTTTTTTGAAAGATTTCTAATAAAATTTTATCACATTAATAAATGTTTTTTTTTCTTCAATGTATGTAAAATATTAAAACTTTGTTTGAATATTTTATTTTAAATTTTCTTTTGAGATTAAAATAGATTTTTATTTAGGAAACAATGCCTTCAATTTATAAAATGCCCCCCTCGTGGGTTAATCTTTCATTTTACGAGTGTGTTATTTTTCATGATATTATAAAATAAAATATAGTTTTAAAAAATACAAAATAGGGTCGGGAGCTTTCATGTTTGACCCATTGGATGCCAAGAAGTTCCCCACAATCTGAATATTTTTTTTTAATATTTTTTTTGTTCGATCTGCAACGTATTATGAGACGATAACTTAGTACATCTAGAAGATTTGTGAAATTTTATGGAGCTTCACTATTTAGACTCCTTTTCTTTCAAACTTTTTTTTCTTTCAATTACATTCTTTTATGGCCTAATTAGATAAATTTATGATAAATTTACCAAATTAAAAGAAATAAGACTGAATTGTAAAACAAGGATAAAATATATAGTTAACCCCAAAGTCACAACAATTTTTATTTTGCTCATAAAGTTTAGTTTGTTCTTTTTCCAGTTCGTGGATTAGAGAGAGAAAGTCACATAAAAATAGCATGAAAGAGAGATAATGGTTGGTTACCACTATTCTAGAAATTAAAATGACTAAGCTTGGTGTCAACAGGTCTCAATCGACAAGAAAAGTAATTTGATGATGATGGCTTTTCTCTCTAAACATGTTTAAAAAAAAAGATCAAGTTCCATTTAGATTTTTTTTTTGGCTTAGTTGGTTTTAGTTTTCTTGAGTGGTTTTATAGTGTTTTTGAGGTTAACGGGTGGTTTAGAGAGATTTTTATGGTATTTATTAAGTGTTTTTGGGTAAAAATAGATTGAAAAATGAATTTTTATCTCAAAAAACCCTCACCCTTATGATTTTCCAGCCACCATAATGGTGGCTGGATTTTAGATCGACTAACTAGAGATGACGTTTTGTTTTCCCTAGCATACGATATGCCGCCTGCATCTTCTTCTTCTTTTTTTTTGAGAAAATTACTCTGATCTCTTATAGTTAAGTTGTTTTTTTCACTTTGCCTTCATTTTTTTTATATAAAAAAACTATAGTTTACATCACATATGGTTTATAACTTGTATGATAAACTACATTCGCACAACAAAAAAATCAACTAAAAAATTAAATTATTTATAAAATTGCTATTATATTTTAATTAACGATTAAAAAGCTCTTTTATGTTAAAATAACAAAATTAGCACCCTCCTTTTGTTTTGCAAGAATAAAGCCCTAACCACCACCCTTCCATCATATTTGTCTCCTTTTATATTAAAATAACAAAATTGACACCCTCCCTTTCTTTGCCAAGCATAAAACCCTAACAACCACCCTTCCACAATATTTGTCAAATTCTGGCCACCCAAATCCAACAAAAACTTGGATCATCATTATTAATCTTCATTGTTCATCTTAAAAACCTGATAAAAAATAATAAAATATTTTTCTAATTTTGTTCTTATCTTCTCTTAAAAAGTGATCTGCTTTCTTGTTATAATTTCAAAGAAATCAGGTTCAGATTATATAATGACTTTCTTTTATTCATGAAAATTTATGATATATGACGGATTTAAAACCAAAAGCTTGAAACTTTGAAGCAAATATTGAAATATTTTCTAAGAAAACTTTAGGGAAAAAGATGTATAAATTAGTGGTGTGTATATATATATATATATAAAAGAACAACAGCAAAGAGAACAAGACCAAGAGAAAGAAAAGAGTGATTGACGAGACAGTGAAGGACTCAGCATAAGCCTCTTTTCACACGTCCACAACTTGCAATGCTTCGTAGTTCGTACATTTATCGGTGTTTACTTCAAAATGAAAGTGTCGTCGTCATGATCATCATAAAAAACAAAGATCACCTCCTCCAAACCAAAATCATCCTTTCATCTTACGCACTCCTCCTTATCTAAGAAAACAAGGTACTATCAGCTAATGACGATGAAGATGAATTTAATAATCAATTTGAAGAAAACCCATTGAAGGATTTAATTGAAATTGGTGGATAAAACCCATAAAATGTTTCAAAATCTTGTAACTTAGTTAATTGGGCTTGTGATCTAGAAAATGTGACATGGATGATTATGAACTGAATTTCTTCACAATTTTATCGTGATAT
>Ga0325410_1004682_pt1 | contig 15246 bp, 9 predicted proteins | sample PopdelMetagenome_16_FD_206182 | JGI IMG/M metagenome (GOLD analysis project Ga0325410, IMG submission 206182) | Populus deltoides microbial communities from Bellville, Georgia, United States - Xylem-PdIQD-R3 | ecosystem: Host-associated > Plants > Phyllosphere > Stem > Wood/Secondary xylem...
GGTTTTTTTAAATTTGTTTAGGTTGGTTTTGAGGTTTATTTAAGAAGTTGTAAGCCTTAAGATAGAATTTGAGGAGAAAATATTCAGTAATAAAATTTTAAATTATAACTTGTATGTGTTGACTCTATTCAACAAAATTTTGTGTTGCTTATATTTGCTATTTTATTTGTGTTATTTTTTTTCAGTGTTATTCTTCCAATAAAAATAAAAAAATAGATATAAATACAAATATTTTACCTCATTTACCCTTTTCATTAGATATGTTTTTTTTATTTATCTTAGAGATTTACTATAATTATTAACTACATATAATTTTGCATATCTCAATATTGACATAAAACACACATATATGTATAATTTATCAATACACACACTTCAAATATATATAAACTATTTTATTTTTTATTGAATAATCAATAATAGTCAGATAATGGATACTCGTATGAATACCCAAAACTTAATTGATAGTTTATAGATATCTAAATTTTTTACTCGATGAGGTAATGGATAGGATATGAATATTAAAAAATTTGATATGTGGATACTCATTGTCATCCCTAAAACACTCTATAATCTTTTTTTAAAAAAAATTATACATTCGGATCTCTTTTTTCAATAAATGAAAAATCCTCCCATCCACATTTCACGTATCTTGGATTCTGGATCCTTCCTTATCTTCTAGGATCTATGTACAAGACTTATAACTCAATTTAACATGAACATCACACATAAGAAAAATCATCAAACTCTTCGCCATAATATAATCATAGATCAATCCAGCATGTGGGCACTTGCCCACACTGGCCAAAAAAAATCAAATGAAATATATATCATGCTTGAATCTGTAATGGGTTTCGACTGATATATGAACTAGGAGAAATTAAAATAGACGTGTTTTGAGAATGAGAAAAAAAATTGGAGGAATTATAATGGAAATGAGATATAAAAGTTAGGAAAAAAAACTACATGAAAAAAGTGTTAGTGTAAATTCTGGTTAAAAATTGGTAATGTTATCATGAAATTATAGTAAGTATGTAAATGAAACAAATAATGAAAAGGAAAATTAAATATATTTTGAAATAAAAAATAGTCCTAAGGACATAGTAAAATAGCTGATATAGTTCTAGCAATGATTGAATAAAAAAATTTGGATTTTGATGTAAAATCACTTATTGATCGGTTTTACGCTATCAAGCATAACTCTTAATCTGATTGTTAGATTGGACTATAATTTTACAAAGAGCCTCCTAACACATTACTCTATCTTGGGTTAAAAATAGTCCTTGAAGTTTGGAAAGGCAAGAATATCAACAGTTGGACCAAAAATAACGTGTAGGCTATTTAATGGCATTTTCATAAATAAACTGGAAAAAAACTGGAAATTCAGCTTTTTCTTCCTGTTTAAACTATCGGTCGTGCAAAAAAAAATAAAAGATAAAATAAATAAATTTGAGAGCTTCCTCACTAAAACCTGGAGAGAAACCAAGATTTAAGACAAGATAGATGAGGGTGTGAATGCTGAACAGATCTATCTCAAGAATTAAGGGGAAAATCAAGTGAGAGAAAAACAAAGTAGAGAGAGGAAACTCACAATATTAAAAGAGAAAGGAGGAGGAGGAGTAGAAGACTTTTGTTGGTTAACATTCAAAGTTCATATCATTATCAAGTAAGATGTCATAAACTTGATTGTACAAGTTTAAGTAAAGATTAACAAAGTTTATGCAAAATTTTGAATTAGAATTTTTAAATGTTAAATTGAAGAAAAGTGAATTGTGAAAATGTAATGTTCTTGGGATGAAATATGATGTAAATGACTTTTAATAAAGCATAATTGAATAAGAAAAATTGGGTATTTATTGTAAAAGTAGGGTCAGCCATTTAATGAGGGGAATGAGAACTTTTTGAACCATAGTAAATGTTTGTAGTTGCGTGTATTTATTGTGTGGTGTTGTGTTGATGAAGATTAAACTGGATTTAATTATGTTGTTTAGTTGTAGTTGAATTTTCAATATAATTTAAAAAAAACCATGAGAAACTAATGAAATAAGGTTATGGTATATCCTTTAGTCTTTTTTACTTGTAAAATTAGCATTAATTTTCCCAGTGACCACTGTATTAGTGGGGAAAAATTGGTGGAGATAAAGAAGATTGTGGTAAATCTTTTAGTGTTTTTACTTATAACATTATCATTAACCTTATCAATGGTCACTATATCAGCAGAGAGAATATTTTCAGTGATGAAATTAATTAAAAACCAGTTATACAATCGAATTGGAAATGATTGGTTGAATGATTGTGAATTATAAGAAAAAAATAGAATTTTATTGAGCATCTTTTTTATAATATATGTAAATTTTAAACTTTATATTAGAAACTTATAATTTTTAGACTTTTGGATCTTAATTAATTTAATTGTATACTTATATTATTTTGCCCTACTAAAATTGGATTTTGTATCCGTCACTGCATATAATAGAAGGATAAAGACCCCATCCATCATTAATGTTATTTGAAAACTCATCGATGACAAATATTTTTTAGAATAATAACATTATTCATAATAATATAAGCTTTACTAAGCTCCTTAGTCACCTCGTATTTAGTTATGAACATTTTTTTTTTCCTCTGAGCTTAGACATATACTTAGATTAGAAAAATTAGTCTATAAAAAATACTTTTTATTTTAAAAAAATTGACTTAATTTTTAGAAAAATATTTTCCTTTTATATTGGGCGGAAACCCTTTCTAAAAGTTGTGAAAAATTTAAAAATATCATATTATTTGTTGATTATAACAAATTTGATCCTCAAACTTTTGATTGCTATATATTTTGTTTTGAATTTTTTTGTTTTCAATTTCACCCCTTAGAATTTGATTTAATTTAATTTTTATATTAATTTTGATCCTTATTTTTATGATTGTTATTTACTTTTCTCTTATTATTATTTTTAATTAAAATTTTTTATCTATCAAATTTGATCCTTATTCTTTTAATTGTTATTTATTTTATTTGAAATAATTTATAAAATTGTAATTATTTTCCTCATTCAACTTTTTAATTTGTAAGATTTGTTCCTCATTATTTTAATAAACTTGAAAAAAATATTAATAAATTATTTTCCAACTCTTTTTTCATGACATAACCAAATACTGGAAAGTGTTTTCCAACTTATTTTCAATGACACTACCAAATATCGGTAAATAATTTATTTTTCAGGAATCCACTTTTCAAGAAAATTAATTTCCAAATAGAAACTACTTTCCAATAAACAAACGAGACATTAGTCCATTAGGCAATTGGGGTAGTATAGTTTTTTTTAAAAAAAAAATAGCTTAAATTATCCTTATATTTTAGGTTTAATCTCTAATATGTTTCTATAAAGTATAAATGTAATTGCTTCTAATTTGTCTCCAAATTAGTTTAGATCATTCTACATTTTATCCTTCTGGCACATGTTGTCATTCAAACTATGAAAACATCCTCACAAGAAAAACTTAAACACGGCCTAATTTATCATGAAATATTTAAAAATAATAAATTATAATGTGATATTAAAATTCCTTTTGTTTTCATGTTTATTAGCATTTTAATAATTTATGTGAAATTTTAGTTTCTTACATAAAGGTATTTCTATCAATTTACGTGAAAAAATATGATAAAAATACATATTGGAGAATGACCTTATATTCATGAAGAAATTGAAAACAATTAAACTTACAAAGATAGATTGGAAATTTAGTAAAAATATTAAGAAATTGAAATAATTCTCCTATTTTAAATTCTTTTTTGTTCATAAAGAGGAGCATTGGATTTTATAACTACACGAGAGTTATCTAGACACGATTTGTCTAGTAAAATTTAGTTAGTGTTTGATATGCTGGATAATGTTGAACAGGATATGATAAAAAAAAAATTGAAGTTCTTTGGTGCACCTTTAGACAGTACAAAAATCAATTTTTGACTTGTCCAAGGTTGTTCTCGTGAAGAAATGTTTTTCATAGTAAAAAAGGCAGATACACTACCATAATCTTTAGATTTATCGATGGAATTTTCCGTCAGTATTTGCACTACCATTCCGTTGGTAAAAAAAATTACCAACGAAATCACCGACGGAAAGTCTTCGTCGGTGAATCTTTCGTCCGTAATTTTTTATCCATCGGTAAGTCAGTTGGTAATAAAAAAAAATATTATTACCGATTGATTTACTTACGGAAAAAGCGAGCAAAAAATATTTCATTCCGTCGATAATTATTTAAAAATAAATATATTTTTCACAAAACTATAAAATAATTAGATTAATATTAATCAACACTCTATAATACTCAAAATGCTTGGAAAAAAGAAGAAGAAAATCAACTCAAAAAAATTTGCAACAAATAAATAACACGAAAAAATAAATTCAACTAAAAAAATTCATATGAAAAAAAAAATGAAAAATCCTATAAATAAATCAATTAAAAATTGATCTCATATGAAAAATAAATCCTACAACAACATTCATACAATTATTAAGAACAAAAACAATTAAAAATGAAATAGAAAACAAATATAATGAAAAAAAATGAAAAAAGAAGAAATTTTTTTTTTACCTTAATGTAATTGCAAGTGAAGCTAAGAAGAGAAAAAAAAATCCTAAAGTATACTAATTAAAAAAAAACTGAGAAGAAAAAATAAAAAAGAAGAAGAAGACATACCTGAGCATGGAGGAGAAGAGAAACAGTTGAAGAGAGAAGAGAAGAAAAAGACATACTTGAGCATAGAGGAGAAGAGAAAGAGTTGAGGAGAGAAGATAAGAAAAAGAAGAAGAAGAAAAGAGACGGGTCTGTTGTGAAATTAGGAATTCTAGGCTTTTTATTGGGGCGTTTTACTAACAGTTTTATCGATGGATAATTAAATATTAATATTTTTAATAATTCCGTCGGTGATTCCCTCTATAATATTTAATTGAAATTTTGAATTTAATCAAAAATTTTCAGATACCGCCAAATATCACTGACAACTTTTCAATCCATCGGTGATTCTATTTGTAATATTCAATTTAATTTAAATTTTTCAGAAAACCGCCAAATAACACCGACAATTTTTCAATTGGTCGGTGATTTTGTTTGTAAAGAACAGTAATTAACAGTGCAATTGGGAAGTGAATAGTTCCAGATCTCTCTGTAAAATACCGACAGAATGTTCCATTGGTGATTCTCTTTGTAATTAACATGATGAATAGTGTTGACAGTTTACCAATGATTTTACCGACGGAATTTATTTTGTCGGTAATTCCATTGATAAAAATAGCACGTCATTATTTGTTTTTGCTGTATTTTAATTATTTTTTTCCTATTGTTTTCGTCGGTAAAATCCGTCGGCAATTTAGCAACAAAAATATTACCTCGGTATTTCCGTTTGTATTTATCGATTTTCTAGTAGTGATAAACTTATCCAATTCTCGACCCAGGGCCAAGCCTGGGTCACGGGTCGGGTTGACCATTGACCTGAGTCAACATAATGATAAAAATAATAATTATTATAGATTTAAAACTCGAATCGAGGGTTGACCTAAGGCCAAGCTCGGGTCACAGGTCAAGTTGACCATTAACCCAAGTTAATATAAGGATAAAAATGGTTATTATTATAGTTTTAAAACTTGGTTCAAGGATCAACTTGGGGCTAGGCTCGATCATCTCATAGGTCGAGTTGACCATTGACCCGAGTTAACATAAGAATAGAAATGATTATTATAATAATTTAAAAACCTGACTCGAGAGTTGGCCCAAGGCCAAACCTAGGTCAAGGGTTTGGTTGACTATTGATTCGGGTTAACGTAAAGATAAAAATGAATATTATCATAGTTTTAAAACTTGACTCGGAAGTCGACCCAAGACCAGGTCCAAGTCACGAGTCAGGTTGACCATTGACTCGAGTCAGCATAAGAATAAAAAAATATTATTATCATAGTCTTAAAATCCGACTCAGGAATCAACTTGAGGTTAGGCTTAGGTCACAGGTCAGATTGGCCATTAACCCGGGTCAACATAAGGATAAATGAGTTATTATCATAGTTTTAAAACTCTACTCAGGGGTTAATCAAGGGTCAAGCTCAGGTCGTGGGTCAGGTTGACCATTGGTCTCTAAAAATAATTATTGTCATAGTTTTAAAACTCAACTAAGGGGTTGACCTGGGGTAAGGCTCAAGTCAAGGGTTGGAATGGTCAACCTGAGTTGACCCAAAGCAACATAAAAATAAAAATAATTATTATTATAGTTTTAAAACCCGACTCAGGGGTAAATCCAAGATAAAGCTCGAGTCACAAGTTGGTAAAGTCAACTTGGGTTGCCTCAATTTTTTTTAAATAAAATAACCTCATTTTAATCAAAATATATATATAAAAAATCAATAGGTTTTTTACCTATCTTTTATCTCGGGTTGACTAAGTCTTAGGTTAACTTGAATTTTTTATCAAATTAGATCGAATCAATCTTTCCTTTATTTTTTTTAAACTCAAACTAGCCTAGATCTTAGATCAATCGAGTCTTATCTAGTATTTGCCAAATTCATAATAAGATAAATTATCCAATTTAATCTAAAACACACCAAACACATAACAAAAATTATTTATCCAATCCTCTCACACATAACAAACAATTATTTGTCCAAGTCCAATACACTAGTTTCAATAGGAACTCGAAAGCCACCAACAAACACATCTTCAACATCGGGCTTGTTTGAAATTGTAGTAATGGTTATGATTCAAAATACTTTTCGCTTAGAAATGCATCAAAATAATATATTTTTTTATTTTTTAAAAATCATTTTTAAGATTGACACATCAAAATAATCTAAAAACATAAAAAATTAATAAAAAAACAATTTAAAATTTAAGAAAACATGGTTTCAACCATATTTTCAAACAAACTATTTAACATGCTAAGTTCAAACACTTAAAAAAAAAATACAACACTCCAAATCTTGACACAATTCAGGAGGGCAATTAAAATGAGCCTAGTTCTTGCCTTCTCACATCATCTACATAACTGAAAAAAAATTCCTGCCTTACTAACAAAGAAAGGCCATACTTATCTCAATTTCTCTTTCTAGCTTTACTGTGTGTGTGTGTGTGTAATTGAGTTCAAACTTCAAAGTCACATGTACCAGATTCATTTAAGCCTTAGAACACAACCAGCTCCTTCGTCAACTCAAACCAGTAGGTTGTTGTTTTTTTTTTTTTTTGGTTGCTCGTGGGCATCAGCATTTATGTCGTTAATTAACAAGCAGTATTTCATGCTGGTGATCTTAATCTCTGAGATAGATCAAACATAATGAAGAAAAGAATGTCACTGATTTGCTTTCATTTGTACAATTGATATGAGAACAATTAGAAAATGTGGAAAGATAATTATATTTCAACACAATCATCTTCATCAAAGTCATCTGTCTCATCATCCCAGTCCAATTTAAATGAGTTAGCCGACTCCTTCAATTCTGTGAGTCCGGTGAGATCCTCCAAATAAGTAGGATGATTAATTGCTTGAAGCAGGAATTCGATTCCTTTTTTCCGATATTCTGATACAACCTGAGCATATTGTTTAATCATAGGTTAAATTGCAGCTATAATGTGATGAAAGAACTAGAGAACAAAGAACAACAAATGAAGAACATGTCGACTGCAAAAGAAAGGATATATATATATTGCAACTGTCATCCCAAATTTGATAGAAGGTATATGCGTATGAATGCTATCTTTTCTGCAGCTCCTAAAAGAAACTGTCAATGATCAGTCTCAATAACAAAGTGCCTCTAAAAGGACCAAGGGAGGCCACATGAGCTGCAAACAAACACTTAAAATTAAGGGGTTCAGGCTAAGAAAACCCTATATGAAGAGAAGATAAGTTAACAAAAGGGAATTTCAGGGGGGGGGGGGGGTCAGAAAGGCATCTGGTGAAACCCTATTCTTAAATTCCCTAATTGTTTGGACTGCCTAAGCAACAAGAGCATTATCATCTTATTTACCCACTAAACTGCCACTTGTATGAACACTAGAAGTAAGATTGTAAGAGATGATGAAGCAGGCACGTGAAATTAATTGAAAAATCTTCTTGTATCAGCAAAAACTTACAGTGCTGCAACAAGCAGTGCAACTATTAGAGGAGTGGCCTACGAGGGTCATTTGTGAAAAATGAAAGAGAGAACCCCGAATCTGGTGGGGCAATATACCAAGAGGTGGCTCACTGCCACCACTGCTACTAGTGGAGTTTGTGAAATCACCTTCAGCAAACATCCTGTTCACAAATGAAAGCAAAAGAAATGGAATTTCTTAATAAATTCTTAATATGAGGATGCCATAGACATAAATATTTGTAGACTACGAGCTTCATTGACATAGTTTTCCAGACTTACCCATCAGGATGATGCAAGATGCTGACAAAAAGCTCTACAGCAAGAGATGAAGCAATAGGAGCAAGCCCTGGACGTGTAACAGTGCACTGTTGGTCTAAAGTTCGATTGGCAGTTGACTGCACAAAGAGAACATGAATTAATTCTGACCTTGATTAAAAAACAATTAATACATCAGATCAATTGCATTCTAGTAAATTACATCTGTAGGTGCAACCACATCATTGCAGAAGTAACAGCCCAGTCTCTTCCCTCCTTTGTCAGTTTGAGCAAGGTTTTCCATATCAACAGATGAAGTGTTAGCATGAGCAGAGCTAAAAGGACCAGGGCCATGCCGCATTACCAAGAAGCTATCAAACCCAAGAGCTGCAGTTATAGTAATCTGCAGAAGGATAATTGAATAAATAAATAAATAAAAGCAAACATCCATATGAATTAATAATAGATGGCCAATCCAATGAGTTAAAATCAAGTTAATTGATCCTCCAGATCAATTCAACATAAGCTTGGTGAAAGAAAAGACTGAAAACATCACAAGAACTGTACTAGGTACACAGATCAGATTAAGAAGACACCTTGTTAGCACTTGCACATAGAAGGGTTGGGAGCCATCGGCTCTCTCTTGTATCAGTCAACAAGAAAACTGCATCATGGGAATCAACCAGATCATACAGACGGCTACAATCATCAACCACACTCTTCTCTTCTTGGTTAGTCACTGGATGACCAGGCATTGGTATAGCCATCACTTCACCCTTTGCTTCCTGAGGAAAAAAAAAGGAAAACAAGAGATGAACTATTAGCAAGGATTAATGTTCATGATGAGAAAAAATGAAAAAGAAAGAAAAGAAAAGAAAAGGATCAACATTCATTTTGAGCTAAGCCTTATGTACATGGCTATTAAAAGTAAAATTAATTACCACAGCTGGAAAAATACGCTTCAAGCTTTTAGCAGCTGCCAAGGCTTTAAAATCACCTCCATCGAGGCAGTCATCCAATGTGTACAGGGACTGCCTCAATGGATTAGACATAGCCACTCTTCCATTGTCAAGTAGTGTAATTTTTCGGACACCCCAAGCCTGCAATATACATAATCTTTGAGAACCAACATATAGACTGTCAACAATAAATCGAATCTTCATATCACACTCACCATAAGCATGCGAGCAACCTGGCATCCAAGCGTGCCCGCTCCTATGAGAAGACACTTCACAGAAGATAACTCATCTAAGTTAAGGGATGGCAAGGCACGCCATCTCATTAGTTTTAAATTCAAATCTGCAGCAGATATGGCCAACCTGTAAAGAACATTTGAAATGATAAGATAAATGGGGTGATACTACCATGGACAAGGAGGAGAAATGGGGACAAATACCTAGTTGGGTCCATGGATGTAGCAAGGTTAATACATCTGGATACGTATTTATTTTTGTTTTTTTCCCATCCAACTGCATTAGGTACAAGTTGACGATCATTCAATCCTGAAAACAGATATTTCTTGCAAGTTAGAGATTCACCATATATGCATGCTGTAGGAAGTCAAAACAGCAATTGGACTAGAGCTGTGTTAGCCAATTTCAGCTGGTCTACCTTGTGGAGCTGTTATTAAGGCTTCAATGACAAGGGAAGACTCCATATCCATAAAACCACGACTCTCTCTGTAGCATAAAAAGTGGACACTCTTCAGATTCCATCTTGAAGAAATCAGTGCTAGGAAGTTGCGAAGAGGCCAACCAGGATCTTTTTCATGACATGGGTCATAAAAACCAAATAGCACCTGATGATAGCAGGCAAATTAGCTTTAAGAAAGAGGCATTTACAATCACATCTCATTACTTTACCCCAGGAGCATATAAACAGATAAATATACGAGAATTTCCCTATTTATAGATACACGATATTCATTTTTCCAAGGAACTGGAAGAGTTTGGAGATGGACCTTTTGATTATCAGCCTGGCAGGCTTCCCAATCCTTTAGATGCCTGATAGTAGCATGGGAATTGGAAGCAATACTGATAAAAAAGAATGGAACATCTGCAGCAGATTTGCATGATCAAGGAGTTAAGGTTATCTCATTGACCAAATGACATGTGAACTGAAAGAAAAGAGATGATTTTACCTGCGGTTAAGCTTGAGTTACGCCAGTCATTACAAGCCACAGATACAGATTTTACCTACACATTACACATATCATTTTAGTATTACTAAACAGATAAATGACAGCTATTATAATAGATTACTACTGAATTCCCAACAGTTATCATATTATATGCACCTCTTCTGAGGTGAACCATTCTGAAGCACGCTTTGATTCAACCAAAGTCGCAGGAGGATCAAGCACCAAGGCAGGGAAAGCAAACCAGTAATGAAAGCTCCATTTTTTTAGGTCTGCGAAGGATATAAGAAGGAACCTTGAAAGCACCGCACTGTCCTCCACTGCTCTCCCATTATGAATGTCTTGCCAAATCTAGTTATTCACAAAACAGAATTTTCATGTGACATCTTTATCTCAAGAAATCATCACATATTCTTTCACAAAAAGGAAATCACTGATGGGAGATGGCCATGTTTACAGTTCAAGAATTAGACCAATTTGAACTAAATACCCTCTTCACTTGAACAAACAAGCAGTTAAATCACATTTTCTCTCAACTTACAATAAAGTCAATTCATCACTGCAATGCTAAAATTGCTCATCCAAGATCAATCTGAATGAAATACCTTGTTTGCTTCCTCCTTTAGCAAGCTCTTTTTATCCAGGGCATGGAAGGCCTCCAATGTATTTGTATTGTAAAGAGTCCCGGGTACAGGGCATCTGTTCCTGTTACCGCGACTAATTGCTGACATTGAAGACTGGTCATTTTCATCAGTCGGCAAAGATTCAGCGAGAAGTCTCAAGTGATTGGATACTTGAGAATGTGAGCAAGGCGCATAAAACCCTGAAACAAGACCAGTCCAAATCCTAGTTTGCATGAATAAAGATCGTCTATATGAACATATGACTAGTCACAAATTCCACACCTGCCTCCTATTCAAAATCCAGCCTCTTAACTGTTAACTCCTTTTCTTTTTTTCAAAAAGCTTGATTAATATAGTTTCAATATATCATTACACATCAATCAATTTCGGAGTTCTCATCATTAACAATTTGAATGCTTAAAGAAAACCCAAAAGAATTAAAAAAAGATATTACCGGTGATGGGTATAGGAGAATCATCGATGCCATATTTGTTGAGCTTCAAAGAAGACAATCTGTGCCAGAAACCTTCGTCAGCTAAGCTATTAAAGGGTACGAATTGGAGGATAGTAGAAGATGAAGATCCACATCCACTCCCACTCTTTTCCTCTTGAGCCATAACGCACTCTTCTACCTTTCAATTCTGATTAAGATTTGACAGATTGATTGATTGTAAGCAAACTCTTTATGTTTAGATATTCTTCAACTTGTTTGTTGAACTCTTTGACGCAAAGAGAAAAGCAGCCTTCCTGACTTTGAGAGTGTTTTCGCTTTTGGTTTTTAATTAAATTAATTCAAAAACATCATGGAGACATCATAAGTTAGTGTTTGGAATTGAAACTGGATCTTCCGCGACAAGAGAAATCCTTTTCCCTTCTGTTTTTAGACTTTCACTTCATTAATATTTTCTTAATTATTATTTAGTTCTTCCTGTCCTTTATCTAGTCCTTGTTTGTCTGAACACATCATAAGTTAGTCCCTTAAGCGGAGGTCACTGTTAACTCTTTTTCAAAATGTCCAAACTAAACCACTTCTTAAACCTGCTTTTTTCTGGTAAGGTTGGAGATTTTGACTAAGAATTAAGGGTACAATTAGATTGTAAGTTGTTTTTGGGTGCATAATTAAATTGTAAATGACAACTAATTACATAAGACTTATTTAACCATGAATATAAAACTACAGGGATTAAATAATTATTTCAATAAAAATAGAAGGGCTAAATAAATATTTACTCTTCTTTTAGTATTTACTGTTCCACGTCGGGTCTGATAACATATTATGAAATCGAGAATGCGGGTAACTGGGTAAGGTTTTTTTAAAATGTTTTTTATTTTAAAATAATTTTTTTTATTTTAAAGATTTATTTTTTATATTAATAAATTCAAATAATCCAAAAATTATTATTATTATTATTATTATTATTTTAAAATATAATCAAACCTAAAAACAAACAAATAAGTTGTGATTTGCTATTCACTACAAATTCCAGACTTGCAAACTAGGTCCGACGACTCCGACCCATCCTGTTTTTTTTTTTTAAAAAAAAAAGAATTGTTTGCTTTTAACAAAACATTCTCGTTGTTTGCTTTTTTATTTTCATTTATATTTATTATAGTTATTTATTCAAGCAAATGTGTTTACCACATCCCATTCGGCAAAAATAGGTGACCCAAACCAACGATAACAATGCAACAAGAATTAGGGGATGACTATTCAGTTGCGTGTGCGCCACTGCCGGGAATTTTTTTTTTTTTTTTATAATGCCTTTACACTTAACTAGTTTTGTGGGTCAACAGAGTGACTCATTGATTCAATTTTTTTTTTTTTTAGTATAGTTATTAAACTCCATTCCCCAGCTAAAATGCCAGATTATTGATTACACGAATTAATCTCTATCAATTTGAATTAATTCAGAAAATTTTTTTAAAAAAAATTAAAGTTTTAATATTTTATATAAAAAAATTAAGAAACAATTCATATGAAAATAATCTATACATATTATAAATAATAAAGTTTAAAATATTATTTCAAAAGTTTTTTTATCTTATATTGAAAAAAATATTATGTTATTATTTTAAGTTGAAGTATTTAAATCAAAAAAGTTTTTTTATCCCACATTGAAAAATCATAATTTTTTTTTTGTGAACATAAAATATATATACTAAAAGGCTTCAAATCCCACATTGAAAAAAAAAATTTCTTGTGAACACAAAATATTTATACTAAAAAGTTTCAAATTTCATATTGATAAAATAAAATATTTTTCTAGTATTTATATAATAAACTTTGAAAAAGTAATCAACTAAAAAATATAAAAAAAGAAGGGTCTCTGACTAGGAAAAAAACACATATAAAAAAAACCTAGTCTCTACTGGGTTTTACTAGGTCGCTAGGTTAACGAGTAGACCCAGCAGGTCAATCGGGTTTGACCATTTTTTTGCTCTTGCCGATCTTTTATTTTACCCGACTGGTCCAGCCACCCAGTCACGGGTCAACCCGCTGGGTCAGTCCAAGTTTAATAACTATGGTTTCTAGATTAGATTGAGTTTCTTAATAAATTATATAGAAATTAATACTATGTGACCATCCAACTTGGTGAGTGCATATGCAACTTGATTGACCTGACTAAACCCGTTCGGACCTTTTTCAAAAAACAAAACACAATGCTGATTCAATGATTTTTTGTAAGAAATAGAAGAAAAATTAAATAATATTTTGAATTGACTCAGGTCAAACTTGCTTAATTCCCACAACCCATGATCTAAGTCATGCTTCTGCTAGAGTTTCACTACTTTGTTTTTCTAGAATCTATTTTTTATTTAATTAAATAATTATAAAACTAGAAATTTTTAGAAAATACTAAAAATAAAATTACCAAAGAAAAATATATTTTTTCATCAAACTTGTCTTTTCCTATTCATGTAAATTTTTTGTTTTGTTTTGAAAATAAAAATTATTTTTTATTACCAAAAGAGTTCATTGAATAAAATAGAACAATTATCAAAAACAAATTCCAAAAACACTACCAGAAAATCGATAAATACAAACGAAAATACCGAGGGAATATTTTTGTCGGTAAATTTATAAGAGATTTTACCGATGAAAATATTTCCTCGGTATACACCGAGGGAATTACTATGGGAAAAAAAATTAAAACAAAGCAAAAAAATAATGACGTGTCATTTTTACCAACGGAATTACCGACAGAATTTATTCTGTTGGTCCGTCGGTAAATCTGTTGGTAAACTATGAATATTGTTCATCAAGTCAATTACAAATGGAATCACCAATGGAATTTTCCGTCGGTATTTTTCAGAGAGCTCCAGAACTGTTCACCTTCCAATTGCACTGTTAATTGTTGTTCTTTACAGAAAAAATCGCCAACGGATTAAAAAGTCATCGGTGTTATTTAGCTGTTTTCTGAAAAATTCAATTAATTTAAAATTTTCATTTAAATATTACAGACAGAATCACCGATGGATTGAAAAATCATCGGTAATTGTTGGCGGTTTCTGAAAACTTTTTACGAAATTGAAAATTTAAATTAAATATTACCGATGAAATAATTAAAAAATATTAATATTCAATTATCCGTCGGTAAATCCGTCGCTAACGCGCCCCAATAAAAAGCCTGAATGCCCTTATTTCACAAAAGACAGACTCATTTCTTATCATTCTTCTTCTTCTTCTTCTTCTTCTTCTTCACTATATGTATAAAACATCAATATCTATTTCTTTCTCTTCTTCTCTTTTCCTCCATGCTCGGGTATGTCTTCTTCTTCTTTCTTCTCTTATCCTCTTAGTTTTTTTTAATTAATATGCTTTATGAAATTTTTTTCTCTGTCCTTAGCTTCACTTGCAACTACATTAAGGTAAGATTTTTCTTTTTTCTTCTTTTTTCATGATTTTTTTCACTATATTTGTTTTTTATTTTATTTTTAATTGTTTTTGTTCTTAATAATTGTATAAATGTTGTTGTGAGATTTTTTTTTCAAATGAGACCAATTTTTAGTTGATTTATTTATAGGATTTTTAAATTTTTAGCAATTGCAACTTCATTTTTTTCATATGAATTTTTTTAGTTGAATTTATTTTTTCATTTTATTTATTTGTTGCAAATTT
>Ga0325410_1004687_pt1 | contig 15226 bp, 6 predicted proteins | sample PopdelMetagenome_16_FD_206182 | JGI IMG/M metagenome (GOLD analysis project Ga0325410, IMG submission 206182) | Populus deltoides microbial communities from Bellville, Georgia, United States - Xylem-PdIQD-R3 | ecosystem: Host-associated > Plants > Phyllosphere > Stem > Wood/Secondary xylem...
AAAAAAAAAAAAAAGCAAACCTAGGCAAACCTCCTAAACCCGGTCTAATCTCTAAAACTCACAACGTGTGAAATCCAGAGCCGGATTCAATTAAGAAGCTTAATTTTCAACCAAATTAATTTTGAAGGATGAAATCGTGAAAAAAAGATCAATTAAAAAAACTTGTCAAAGTAAAAAAGATAGCAATAAATTGAATGAAGATCAAATTTGATAGGAAAAAAAAACTATTGAGGATGAAATTATATATATAAAAAAATAATCTAAAAAATGATGCCAAACAAAATAAAAGGCAATAAAAAGAATAGGAACCAAATTTGAAATATTAAAAAATGAAAGGAGTTGAAATAAAAAAAAAAACATTTGTAATTTTATAGCTTACTTGAAATTTTAAAAAAATAGTAATCAAATGGACATGGACTAAATGTGAAGCAAAAAAGAAATTGAAGGGGTTGGTTTTAGATTTTGAAAGGTTTGGCGTTTAATTTGAGGATGAAAGAGAGAAAAAGATGGGAAGAAAACAAATGATTGTTGATGCCAAACTAGAAGGGCGTTTAGTCCATGTGTCGCCCTATCAAGTACGGAGTGCCAAGACCTTCCAAGTGCCTTTCAAAAGTAACATTTAGTGGTTGTAATGGTCATACACATGCCACCCGAACAGAGCGAGGCCATCTATGTTCGCTCGTGCTAGCAGTTTTTTGTAATAATATTTAATATATGTTAGTTACAGTAATTCCCCTGAGTAACCTAAAAATATACAATAAAACCAATTTAAAATGATAAAAAGAAGCTCATGTGAGAGAGTTATGTTGATTTTATCTTTAAGGTATCAAAGTAATAACACTATTTTGAAAGACTAAAACACACATGAGTAATAAGCATTATATTTTTTTTTATTCTAAGATTAAATTAATAATTTTATTATGCAATAAAAACAAAATGACAATCTAACCCCATATAATTTGTAAAAGATAATTGTGTCATAGTAAAAATATCACCTTGTCCCGAATGCTTAGTTCAAAAGTTTTATGGCTCAGGAGCAATTTTATCATTATATTATTACAATAAATAGTAATTTATCCAAGTGACTTAGTTTTTTGGTAACAAGATTGGTGGCTTACAATACATTCTTTAATGTAAAAAAAAAATAAAATTAGGCATTGCCAATATTTTTTAAAAGAAAGAAAAATATGTGATTTTGATCATAGATCCAACTAAAATCATATGATAGACAAAATAGGTAGCTACCACAATAAATCAATTGAATTAAATAAAAAAAAGATGTGAGAATAAAACGCTTGCTAATATTCTAAAAAGATTTCTATAATCTTACTTGATAACTAAGTAAAACTTAAATAGAATTTAATAAAATAATATCTAAAATATATTTTTAATTAATCTCAGGATATAGAAAAATATATCAATCAAAAAAATTTTAGGGGATGAAAACTTGAAAAATATTATTCATTTTTTTAAATGACAAAAAAGAACAATCAAAGTCAACTCAGGTTAACCAAATAAAAAAATAAAGCTCAATTTCCAACCAATTTAATGTTTGAGGATGAAATTGAAAATAAATTCAATTAAAAAACTGGAAAAAAAAAAACCAGGTTAACCTGTCAAATCCTCAACCAACGTCGTGAGACTGACAAAACCCAATAGAAAAAAAAATGAAGCTCAATTCCCAATCAACACAATGTAGATGTAATAGTCCAGCCCAACCTGCCGTATATTATCTGCTTTTAGCCTTACCGCCCTCACAGTTTTGTTCTTGGTGACGCGAATGCACTTCTGAACCTGACGCCCCAAAACGCGTACAACAGGTCAGCGACCAGCACTACTCATAAAACCTTGTATGTGGACACTGAATTCCGATGTGGGATATCACAATCTCCTCACCTTAAGACGAGCCAACCTCGGCTCTGATACCAAATGTAATAACCCGACCCAACTTGCTGTATATTGTCCATTTTGGGCTTTACCGCCCTCACGGTTTTGTTCTTAGTGACACGAGCCCACTTCTGAGGTAAACGCCCCAAAACATGTACAATAGGTCAGCAACCAGCACTACTCATAAAGTCCTAGCTCTAGACGCTCACTTCCTATATGGAATATCACAGTAGAAGCATGAAATTGAAAACAAAATATAACAAAAAGGACAAAAGAAAACAACCCAAATAAGTTAAGTTGTCAAGCTTGCAACCCAAATCATATGACTAGAATAGCCCTATGAAAAGCAAACCAAAAACAATTACAAAACTCAATTCCAAATCAACCTAAAATTAAAGGAGAAATTGTAAAGAAAACTCTTACTAAAAATAGCATCAAAAGAATCAAAGAAATTGACATCCCACTTTTCTCTTTTGAAGAGAGAAAAAAGAAGAATGGTTCATCAGATCCAAACCGGAATGCTCTGTCAATATGCACCACCGATGAAAAAAGCTCACGTCGAGATGATTTTAATTGCACGAAGGAAAGGTGCTTTCAAAGGTTGTGGCCATTGTTGATATTGTATGCATTTTGATGATAATCAATAAACAAGTCCAACATGCAAAGCAAGTGAAGACTTAGTTTTAAGTATTCATTTTAGTGCTTAAAAATAAATCTTTATATCATATTTGATCGCACAAATTAAAATGAATACACACACTTCACTTTGCATGCATTTAAAAAAGGATTAATAAAACGGTTCTAAAAATTCATTAGGATTAAAACTAATCTAGAATTCTACATGAACCGGTCGACCACTTTTTCACGTGATGAACACCTGTGAATTTACAGGAATCGATTGACTGATTGACTTGACCAATCTAAAACGGTAGACTGTTTGAGCTATCAGAGGAACAGTAACGGTTACAAACGACTAGTTTTTGCAAGAAACATATATATATTGTCTAATTGCATAATTAGAAATAAAAATTGAATATATATCATACACAAGCTATTTTAAAAGCACTTAAACTTGGCATTCCGCCAAATCCAATATACTTGAACTTGATAGTTGACCAAGTCTAAGATAAAGTGGGTCTGACGAACATATCAGATCCAAGATACTTGAACTTGGCATTTAGCCAAGTTCAAAGTAACATGAGTCTGGAAAACATGTCAGATCCAAGACATTTGGATTTGGCAATCAGCCAAGCCCAAGATAACATGGGTCTAGCGACCTAAAGTACTTAGACTTGGTAGTTAGCGAAGTCCAAGGTAACGACCATCCTCTATTGGGCTCGTCCAAGGAAAAGACCATCCTCCCTTGGCAAGCCCAAGGGAATGATATAATACGGGTCTGGGAAACATATCAGTACAAGGCACTTGGACTTAATAGTCAGCTAAGTCCAAGACAATATGGGTCTGACAAACATGTTAAACCCAAGGTACTTGGTCTTGGCAGTTAACCAAATTCAAAGTAACGACCATCCTCCCTTGGGCTCACTCAAGGAAATGACCATCCTCCATTGGCACACCCAAGGGAATGAGGTAATACGGGTCTGGCAAACATGTTAAGCCCATGGCACTTGGACTTGGCAATCAGCCAAGTCCAAGACAACGCGGGTCTAGCAAACATGTCAGACCCAAGACACTTAGAATTGGTAGTCTGTCAAGTCCAGGTCACTTAGATTTGGTAGATTGCCAAGTTCTAGACAACATGGGTATGGTAAACATGTCAAACTCAAGGTACTTAGTCTTGGCAGTTAGCCAAGTCTAAGATGACAACCATCCTCCCTTGGGCACGCTTAAGGGAATGACCATCCTTCATTGGGTGTAACCTAAGAGAAGAACTCAGCCTCCATGGGCTTAGCTACATTTGATATTTTGGACCCTAATCTCCATACACCTTTTTGGGTGTATAAAATTCCTCCAATGACCTATCATATTTCAATCAAACATTAATATAGATGTAAGGGATATTTATCCCTTATTAAATGCTATTAGGATAAGATTACACTCCAGACCCTCTTCTTCACAAAAAGACAAGACTCATGGGCTATAAATACACCATGAGACCTTCAGAACAAACGTTCGCAATCTTCATTCTTTACTATATATATATTTTTGGAGCAACTCTTTCTAGAATATTCTTGTATTTTCTCTCTCTAAAAAATATTTATTTAAGTATCGGAGAGTTCTCATCTCCACAAAAGGAGATTTTTTACAGGTACTAGCCACATGGCATCTTGACCTATCAAACATCAAGTATAAGCTATCAACTACCTTGACTACGAAGAATAGATAAGATTGCTACAATCAATTGATTAAATGATTATCCAACCTAGAAGTTCTATTCCTAGGCTAGTTGGATTTTTTGGACTTCATCATGTGTAATTAACCCTTTTAATTGATAGCAAAATCTGCATCTGCCTTTGTTTTAGCATCCTTTTTTCTGGTTCCCTTTCTCCTTAACTGTTATGTTTTTCTGCTTTTTTTTCTGGTTATAATTTACACGAAACATGAGGTAGCCAGGCTCAACAAATTGGCTTTGTGAAGTAAATAGTTCTCTCATTGTCTTTCCTTGAACAATGTGCTACCTAGGGAGTCGTGGTCCCTAGGTAATAGCAGTATTGCATATACATATCTGGCACAGATACATTTCTAGAAAATAGAAACCATGGTTATTGGATTCGTAAGAACTTCCACTGCTGATTAAAATAGTCTTCCTTCCTCCATTAATTAGAAGTTAGGAGATGCTTTAATTTGTGCTTAGCAAAGTAGACCAGCCATCCTGCACCAAACTTAATGGCAGTGAGATCATGTTTCTTTTATGATTGTGGCCAGTACCTTCATATCACGCATGAAATTGCGAAGCTTCTGGCTATTTTAATGATAAAAAGTTCGGCAAATTTTATTCAATGGACAAAAGGAGTTTACCTACAAAAGGTAGAAAACCAGTCAGCTGGTGTCAATCCATCTTGAACAACAATGTGACCAGTGCAAGAATTCAGAGATGCAGATTTATTAGTCTAAATATAGTCATTCAAAAAGTTTGATTAATCTCTGAATCAGTTATCAGAAAAAGCTAGCCGATGGTCTCCATTTTCTCCCAAGCCAGCTTTCTGCGTTTTCTACTTGTAATAATAACAGAGCCAAGCTGCTACTTTGTGACAAAAGTTCAAATCCAATAATCTGCATTAATTTAAAGCATTTTGATTAACCCCCTAGCTTAGGATAAAGGTTTCTTTTAGAACATCAAACAAAAAATGAAGCAGGATAGGGCAAGCTCACCACGTATATAAATAGTCATAGACATACAGAAGAAGGTGTACCGAAGGTTTTGAGAAAAGTACAGCTAAATTTACCAGCTCTCTCCAAATTTAGCACCAGTACAGCTACAAGTTGAGCCTATAATTGAACAACTTAAAGCAAGAGAGCCAGCCTCTCTCTAACAAACATCTTCGAGGAGAAGGTCTTAATTAGTCTGAGATGAGAGCACACCTGCAAAATATGGCTCCTCAACTCTCCTCCTCTTTCATTTCTATTGCATTGTTGTTTGCTGTTGCTTTCGCAAATTTTGGACAGCAAGCTCACGGTATGACTCTCCTTCGCACGCGCTACTCTTTCTCCCCCACACACGCACACAAACAGAGTTTTTTTCTTTTCTTTTCTGAAACACGTATTTATGTTTCTTTGACAAGTTATATGATCTTTTGTTATTGTTATGTCACGAACTAGCTGACTTTGATTCTTGAAATTTTCCTGGCAGGTTCTGTATTTGAATTCAGTTATGCTGGTTTACATGGCCCTGCCAACTGGGGAAGCTTGAACCCCAAATTCTCAACATGCTCATCTGGGAAACTTCAGTCTCCTATCAACATCATCAAGAACGAGGCAGTGGAAAACAAAAGTTTGACACCCTTGACCAGGGTTTACAAGCGTGGAAATGCTATTCTTGTTAACAATGGCTTTAATATTGGGGTTTATTCCTGAACCTGACACAATTTTGTTAATTTTATCATAAGAAATTAATATACTGTAATCAACTCTTTGAATGGGCTGACATACATGTTGTGGTAGGTTAGATTCATATGAGCTAATGGAGAAAAATAGTTTCAAGAGATCTCTTGGACAATTTTATACATGCTCATCCAAGATATCATTTGTTTTTCATAAATTTAAAGTAGTAATAATTATTCTGAATTCTGAATTTTCTTTATGCAGTTGCACTATGAGGGGAACTGTGGAGTCTTGATTGTAGATGGTAAAAACTACACATTTAAGCAAATGCACTGGCATTCTCCCTCCGAACATCAGATTGACGGAGTCCAGTATGCTCTCTCAACTCACAAAAATTACACATTTTTGCAATCAGTATAGATTGCAAAAATGTTTGATAAATAGAAGTGGACACCAAATTGAACTTGATTGGCATTCTATATCTGCAGATACGCTGCCGAGCTTCATCTAGTCCACCTGTCAGATTCCGGCGCCATCGCTGTTGTGTCAATGCTCTACAAACTTGGTGATGCTGATCCGTTTATCAGTAAGGTAGACGTTACATCGCAGTTTTTTCATGTATACTGATTTTAGTTATTCCTAAAGGGCATGTGTTGCAGTAATGAAAACAAGCAATTACTTCACTGTAAGTCTTAGGTTGAAGTAAACAATCCTGTTCCTTCCTGGAAAAGGTTCACTTTCCTTGAGGCAATCGCTCAGGGTTCCTCCTTCTGATGTTGTTCTGCATGAATAGATTGAAGGTATGGCATCTCTCAAGGAAAGTTTTAACCAATAAGAGCCATTCATGGTTGCAGATTACAAACAAGCTAGGTGATCTAGCAAAGGACGCGTGTGCAGGCAATGAAGAAGCCCAAATTCCTATTGGGGCATTGGACAATAAGCTATTAAGAAAAAATACCCGCAAGTATTACAGATACATCGGCTCTATCACCAGTCCACCATGCACGGAAAATGTGATCTGGAACGTTCTTGGCAAGGTAAGATATATATATACACACACACACACACACACACACACGTATGCAGATAAACATACAGGCAGACTTTTTGATAATGGCACACAAATATGTAGGTGAGAACAATATCCAAGGAGCAGGTAGAAGCCCTGAAAGCTCCATTGGGTGCTGATTACAAGCAGAACTCAAGGCCCTTGCAGTCACTGAATGGAAGAAAGGTTGAACTATATAATGAATTCTCCGATTAATATTGTTCCCGCAGGAAACAAAATGTTCCTTTCCTGTCTTACGAACTTATTTATGTAGTATTATGGACAAATTTACCAGCGTAGATCATGGAAATGATCTTTTTCTGTCTGCAGATGCAACTTCACCCTTATTTCTTTTTTGCTTGAAACATTTTAAGGAGCACGATAAGCTGATTGCAATTAATTCGTCTTCAACTTGACCGTTTCTGGCCTGAAATAGCAGAATGGAAAGAACATGTATAAAGCTCATAACAACCATCTTGAATTTTACTCTAAATCCAAGCTGCTAACTCCATGAAAGTGATATGGATTGTTCCCTGCATTCATGATATTACGTGTCAAATTTGCCAACTGTGTTCAAATTTATGCAAGGAATTTCAGATCAATTCCTTGACAGAAGCTCCCTAGGGGAACAATCCGACAACGAATTACTTGTCCCCACGAAGTGATGAAGTTTCGAGAACAACAAGATGGAACCCACTGGTGTCATTTTCATCTGAAATAGAACAATCATGGTGGACTTGATTATTGCTACACCCTTGGTTTAAAATCATGAGTTGGTGTTCTGATCTTGATTTCAGAACCCAGAAATAAACACTCTAAACCCACCCCCCCCCCCCTTCCTTCTAACAACAATCGCTGTTAAGAGTTTTGATCAGTTTTTTTTCCCCCGCCATTTCTTATCTGTTGGGAAGATCAGCCCGCAGACAAACCCCCATGATGATGAGTTTCGATTATGATCGAGCAGTCAAGTTGAGGTACAGATTTCTGTGCTGAACTCTTGGTTTTTTTTTATTATTATTAACGTCAATGTCAGACCAAAATGTATTTTAATTAATTTTATAAATTTAAAATTGACAATTATATAAATCTTCACTTGTCACTGTTGAAAAGTAATACCGACCAATTAAACTAGTTTAGTTTACTCTTTATTTTTATTTTTCCTCCGAGTTATGGCTATAAAATGAACATGATGTATGATGGCAGTGAAGCAGTCAAGTTGTGAGACAAATGGGTGGGTGAAATACGAACTCAGTCAAGATTTTAAACCATCGATCACACAAAGACCACAGAAGTCAATAATGACGATGGGCCTTCCAAGGAGATTCCCTCACTTGTAAGCTAATGAATGCCCACCTAACCCCAACAAATTACAAGATAATTTGAACAAAACCCAACAAAGTGATAAAGACCACAGAGCATTATCACTAAGCAGATGAAGACCACACGTTTATTTTTACTTGTTAAAATTTTTTATTTTTTTATTTTAATTTAATATTTTTATATCATTTTAATATTATGATGTTAAAAATAATTTTAAAAAATATATATATATTATTTTAATATATTTTAAAGTAAAAAACACGAAAATCATCTCTACTATACTTTTTAGATACCTCAAAACAATAGTCCTGTCTTTTTTCAAAGTAACCACGTCCCACATCTAATCTAATTAGGAAGAAAACTCACTTTGGTTCTGCTTAGGAGAACTCCATTTCAACTTAATTTAGAGAGTCATCAGAAGTAATTAAGAGGTTCATTGAATTTGTATGACCTTTCATGGCAACTGCAAACCCCTTGAATTATAATTGAAACATGTATATATCTTCAAGATTCCATGTTTTCTAAAGTCTTAATCTAGCTGATCAATCTACACAAATTCCTTAGCATGGATGTGAGGGGGATAACCAGATTTTCCAAGGCAAAACAGTGGTGAATTTTAACATAGAACATCGAAATTAATCTTCCAAGCATTTAACCCAGGAAATTATAAAATTCCATGCAAGGAGGGAGGAACAAAATAATAGCTTTGCATCCTCTTGAGACAAACCACTATGATCCAATGATATAATAGCCTTCATTAACTGCATTATTTAACAAAATTTACACTCATTATATATCTACAAGCCCTATTTGTATAACTTTTGAAAAAAGACGAAAAAGAAAAATTCACAAACCATGAAAACAAAAAAGACAAAAAAAAAACGTGGAAAGGTAATTACTGTAGTTACCGCGCTTGAAACGGTTAATCCACCATGCCACGTCATCCTAACCGTAATTCAAACCCACGGCACAAAAGATGCCCACCAATCACGACCGCAACCAAAAGCGCTCCTACCCCCTTTTACTTCACCCGGGACCAAATTGTTTACTTGACCAATCGGATCATGCCACGCCAATTTCAACGCTCCACGACTCCGATCTCCTCCCTGACGCGAACCTCGTCATCCCTCCCAAACCAACAACCGGCTCCGCCGCCAACGGTTCCATTCCAAAGCTCCTCCTATGCGGCGCGTCTCTATCACTCGCCGGCAACCGATCCCTGATATCACTCGATTTGTTAAACGTGTAACTCTCGCTAACCGATCCACCATACGACGTGTCATTGCCGTTGGTCCTGTGTGATATATCTTTGATGTTACTCTTACACCTGAAAATAGCTTTAAGACTAGCAAAGAAACCTGCTTCTTTCTTCTTGTCCTTTCTAGTACTTTCCTTCTTTCCGGTTGATTGAAAAGATAGCTGTTCTTGTTTCTGTAGCTGTTTTTTCCGCAATCTACGGCGATCTTTCTTCGATCTTACTCTTCCCATACAAGATACTTTGGGTGAAGACGGTTCAATCATTCCCGTCGGATCCGACTTACCGGTCGAACCGGACCGTTTAGGAAACAATCGTGTGTTTCCATGTTTACAGATGCGGCGTTTCTTTGTGTCAACAACGAAGGTTGATTTCTGTATCTTTGGTAAGCCAATGATTGATGCCTTAGAGTGAAGGGAAGAGAAACGCTGTGAATTGGAGGAGTTATGGTTGGGATTGGGGATGAGGTTCGGGTTTAAGTTTGCCGAGTTTGAGTTTCCTTTTGTGGAATCTTTTCGTTCATAGTAAGCGTTGGTGTTGAACCAGTCGAGTTCGGCGTCTTTGGACAGCCAGAAGGATTCTGGCGGGAAATCTGGCGGTACTTCGGCAACATCGGGCGAGTCTGGTGGTGGAGGCGGTAGGGAGCGGTAGTTGTTTGTGTTAGTGGTGGTGGCGGCGAGAGTTTCACAGGCGATTTTGCTGTCGCAGGTGCCTCCGGCGCAGGCTGAGACTAGAGTTTCAAGATCCACTTGTGGCATCGTCGCCCGTTCAACAAAGGAAAATTATGTCTCGGTGATTTTTGAGAGCGAGAGAGAGAATTGGAAGGTAGGAGATTAGTAGTATGTGATGATGAAGGAGATATAAGAAAAAAGGGAAGAGGTCTTTTTTGGAGGGAGAGTTTCAACTTGTTGACTAGTGCTTGCTGGTTTTCGGAAAGGTAAAACCGCATGCTTTAACAGAGAAATAAATTTATTATAAAATAATCACTCTGATTTTTATAATAATTATTTTATTTTTTTTTATAAAAACAAGTAATTATTTTTTTTAACTTTTAGTGAATTTGATCTGTGCTAATTATTTATGATTTTTTTAAAGAAAGAAAGAAGGGAATTTTTGATTTGGGCAGCGGCATTAGGCAGCCGCTCTTCCAACTTCTTCCACCCGCTATTTTTTTTTTAATATTTCTTTTTTCTTCTTCTTAGAAACTACTAAGACTAATGCCTTAATAAATATTTGTTTTTCTTTTATTTTAAATACCAGTACTTAATTTTAAAGTAAAATTATTTCTTGTATTTTTATTTTTTATTTTTTGTTATCAAAGATAGAATTCTGCAACACGTAATCAGTGGTTAGTGGATCAGGATTAGTAGCAAGCATGGCAAAGAAGTCATATTATTATAATAACATACTGCATTATAACTTCCTTTAATAAAAGAGCATTTTTTCCGAAGCTCAAATAAAAAATAAAAAATTTAAACTCACAAGCTCTTGCAAGTACAAACATCTCACTATCACTCGTTCATGTGCTTATCCGTGCTATGTTGAGAGTTTAATTGTTTTTTTATATAAAAAAACATTAAAATATTATTAATGTATTTTTAATAGTGAGATGACATCTTCTTTAATTATTGAAATGACAATATATTAGATCGATTCGAATCAACTTGGGTTAATTTATCAAATCCACTACTCAAGTAATGGACCTTGATAACCTTGTGTGTGTGTGTGTGTGTGTATAAAAGGACACAAAAACCACTCGAATCAATCGAACAAACTCATGCACGGTTATGAGACTAGGATAATCTCATAGAATGCAAATCAAAATAAATTATGAAGCCTAATTCACAATCAATTCAATATTGAATGATGAAAATAAAAAAAAAAAAACAACTAAAAAATGGAAAAAAAATCAAGTCAACTGGCTTAATCCGTGACCTAGGTAATAAGACCTCATAGAAAGAAAATAAAAATAAAAATAAAAAATTATGAAGCTCAATTTTCTATCAACCCAATGTTGAAGGATTAAATTGAAAAAAAAAAAAAAAGAAAAAAAATTATTAGAATCAAACTAGGTTAACTTGTCGATCCCAGGTAAGGAGACCAGAATAACTCCATAAAAATATATATATATATATTCTAAATCAACCTAATATTGAAGGTTGAGATTTAAAAAAAATCAATTAAAAAAGGAAAAACAAACTCGAGTCAACCTGGCTAACCCGCAAAACTCACAACCCGGGTCATCAGACCATGATAACCCTATAAAAAGCAAATCAAAAAATAATTATGATTATGATTATGAAGTCCAATTATTAATCAATTTAATATTGAAAGATGAATTTGAGAAAAAAAAACATAATTAAAAAAGAAAAAAGAAAAAAATGGCCCGAGTCAATAAGACTAACCTGCAAAACTCGCGACCTAGGTCATGAAACAATGATAACCCCATAAAAATAAAATAAAAAAATAATTATGATTATGATTATAAATTCCAATATTGAAAGATGAATTTGAGAGAAAAAATAATTAAAAAGGAAAAAAAATTACCCAAGTCAAACCAGCTAACTCGCAAAACTCATAACTTGAGTCATAAGACCGATATAAATCTATAAAAAAATAAATTAAAATAAATTATAAGATTCAATACTCAGTAAACCTAATGTTAGAGGATGGAAATTAAAAAAATAATTCTAAAAAATTTTAATTTTTAAATATTAAAATGTAAAATGCCAAGACATTTCGCTGTTAATTGTTATAGTGAAATGATAAGGCACTTTTAGTATATGTTAATTTCATATTATCATTAGCTATTTGTTTTCTCTAGTGAAAAAATCATATTTAAGCTAATGTCCAATTATGTTATTGTTTTAAAATAAGTTTAAGTCTTTTATGATGATATTATTGATTGTCTTGTAAAATGTTCATTAATATTAGCCTAATATATAGGATTTCTAAAATAAATTGTTCATTAATATTGAGTGACAATAAAATTTTATTTTTTATTGTTAATTGTTTATATATTTTTGTCAACTTTTTATTCTAAGATATTTTTCATATTAGTGTGTAAAAATAATAGATTCATGATTTTCTTACCTTTTTAATAAAAACTTACTTTCACACTTATAATAAATTTTCACTAAAAGCAATGCTTCACATAGAAGAAGAAGAAGAAGAAGAAGAAGAAGAAGAAGAAGAAGAAGAAGAAGAAGAAGAAAGGATGCTTTCTGTCAAAATAAGAAAGAAATGCATGAATAAGATTAAGTCATTGATTAAAAATATGTTTTCTTTTCTTTTTAGTTCAAATCATTGTAGTTCTCACAAATATTTTTTTATTTTTGTTAATTTTTATTCAATAAACTACCTTGTTAATAAAAATAATAATTTTTTCATCAAAATAAGAAAAATGATTACATAAATTAAAAAAAAACAATTTTTATGGGGAAAAAAATGTTTTCTCCATAATTTTATTTGTTATCTTTCTTGTGATGACCATTTGTATTATTGTATGACAACCCTCAATAACTATGCTTATTTTTACCTTAAGGTGCATATTAAATTTAAAAAAAATACTAAAAGGCATCAGACTTTTATTGTGAATTGTGAGGGAATTTACTATTCTTTATAACATTTTTTCTCTTTTTTTTGGGTATTTTTTCTTTTGATTTTTAATTTTTCAATTTAATCCTTTTATATTAAACTAATTTGGGGTTGGACTTTATTTTTTTTTTCTGCTTGGCTTAATTTTGGGTACTTGCACTGTTAGAAAAGAAAATTAACTCTCAGTTGATGCTTGATTTGAAGAAAATCAATGAAACTGAATTAAATTAAAACAATTAAAGTAATGGGGACTTAATTTTACAATAGACAAGTATTGAACCTTTTTTAAAAATAAATATTAGAGACTAATCTTTTTTAAATTTGACTTGCTATTTTTTTTTGTTTCCCTAGATATAGGGAAAAGTTTTGATATGTGTTTGATGCTTACAATTTTATTGATTTAAAATAATTAAGGCTTGAGGGATCTAATTTGAAAAACAAATATTATAGTAAATAAAAAAAAATATCAAATACATTGTACTCTAACAGCGTGTGCAACCATTTTTTATGACAAAAAAAATATTGTTCACGAATGCATGAGGATCGCTATAGAGAAACCTCTCTATTGGTGGGATGTGTGTCCATGGCGGTGCTACGGTGAAGATTCAACTGCCCTTTCTTTCTTCTCCTACTTCTTTTCTCTCTCATGTCTTTGGAAATCATGTTGGGCTACCAAAGTTTAAAGAAGTCATGTTATTTTGTTTTATTATCAAATTTAGTTCTTATTTTTTTATTCTTTTTTAATTGATTTTTTTCAATTTTGTTCCTTAGCATTTTGTTTCATTTGATTTTTATATCAAATTTGATCATCATTCTCTTGATTGTTATTAGTTTTGATCTGGATCATTTTCTTAATTGAATTTTCTTTTCAATTTCATCCCTCGTATTTTTGTTTCATTTTATTTTTATGTCATATTTGGTCCTCATTCTTTTAATTGCTTGTTTTGGATCCTTTTTAAATTGATTTATTTGTTCAATTTCATCCCTCAACATTTGATTGATTGAGAATTTGGCTTCATGTTTTTTTTTTATATATAGATTTGCCTTCCTTGAGATGATCTCAACCTCCTGATATAGGTTATATATTTGAAAGATTAGCCCAACTTGACATCAATTTTTTTTAAGTTCTTTTTTAAAATTGATCTGTTTTTCAATTTCATCTTTCAACATTAGGTTGACTGAAGATTGAACTTTGTTATTTTTTTCTCTTTTCTCTTTGTGCGGTTATCTCGATCTAATACCTTAGGTCATAGGTTTTGTGAGTTAACCCGAATTAACTTGGGTTTTTTTTTCTTTTTTGCAAGTTTTTTTTTTCAATTTCTCCTTGTAATATTGGGTTGGTTTTAGAATTGAGCTTTGCGGGTTTATTTAATTTTATTTCTACATGATTATCCCAATCTCATGAAAGGTCACGTATTTGCTTGGCTGGCTGAGGTGAGCTCGAGTCAGTTTTTTTTATCTTTTTAATTTTTTTTAATCTTATCCTTCAACATTTGATTTGTTAGAAATTATGGTTTAATTTTTTCTTTCTATAAGATTATCATGTTCTCATTTAATTTTTGTTTTGTTATTAAATAAGATCACAAAGATCTTTGAAGAATATTGGGGGAATATATTTCTATAATATTGGTAAGTGTCATTTTTTTTTAATTAATCATTGTATTTTTTTCAGTTTATTTACTGTCAATTATGTTTTTTTTAATTATATTATTGATTTAACTTAGTTTATTGAACCCAAACAAGTTACACTTAAGTCATAAGTATTTTTTACTCTAAAAATGCTATCATTGCTTGATCATTGGAAAAAAATTCATCCAGCTTGCTGCTGCGGATCATAGATCACCAATCTAGTATTCATCTAAGTTATCAAAAGGGTTTTGTACTTCTTCTTAATTTGTATTCAATTAAGCAGTATTTTATGGGCGAATATTAGGTACATTATTAGCAAACCTAGCAACTTCTTTGTGGACCACCTAAACCTAACAAGAAACCTTCAATTACTTTTAATCGAATGATTAATTCTTTCATTAAAATCTTGTAAATGCATGAGGACAATTCAAGTTATATACTTTCATTCTTATTGTATTTGCCAATTATATATATATATATATATATATATA
>Ga0325410_1004694_pt1 | contig 15213 bp, 10 predicted proteins | sample PopdelMetagenome_16_FD_206182 | JGI IMG/M metagenome (GOLD analysis project Ga0325410, IMG submission 206182) | Populus deltoides microbial communities from Bellville, Georgia, United States - Xylem-PdIQD-R3 | ecosystem: Host-associated > Plants > Phyllosphere > Stem > Wood/Secondary xylem...
ACCAACTAATGTGAACCTCATGGATATAAAGATCTAGAAGCTAAAAACCCACAGTCAAATCAACCCTTCTTAAGGAAGTTAAATTCGGGCTTGTGATTAAGTTTGATAGAACAATAACCTGTTTCGAAACTATTCTTAGGTAAGCGTTCTAAATAGTCAATAAATCCTTTATGATTAGTTATTTTTAATTCTCAATTATTAGGTAAGCTTCTATTTATTACTATTCTTTAGGCTTACCACATTTGATAAGATAAGGGTATATATATTTTTTTTTTCATGAACACTATATGAAAAATTCTCCCAACAACACCATGTGGATCTACTAGGGTGTGGTATCATGACTAGCTCTATCCTTGGTCTTCACGATCTTTATGTTAAGCTTATCTCTTATTTTAGGACTAACATACAAGCTAAAAAAAGATTGTTTATGTTCTTTGTCATAATCCAACAAGAAGATGAAAGCATCAGAGCATATCTCTAGAGATTTAATGAGGAGATGCTAGAGTGAAAAATCTATGCAAACCCATTACCACTGAAATGCTAATTAGTAGATTCTAAAATGATTATTTATTGGAACACTTGTATACTTTCCCTGACAAAATTGTCTTAAAAAAGGTAATGAAGAATTATATTCGAATATAATAAGCAAATATGACCAGATATAGACACTCTTATTTTCAAAGGGCATAATCTCCTTAACACCATTAATCTCCTACCAAGGCATTCAATAAGAGCACCAATGGATCCATCCATGATCACCTAACAATTTATAAGCCCTTGGCCATACCTTTTAACACTATACGTGTCGAGGAGTTGTTTGCCATTCAAAGAAATAATTTGATGGAATATCCATATCATATTAAAAGTGGCACGAACACAAGAAAATCTAACAAGTTTTATCACTTTCACCATGATCATAATCACGACACCGAGGTATGTCATGCTCTGAAAGAGAGATAGATTCTTTGATCTTTAGGGTGTTATAAACCAATTTTGACCTTTTTTTCAAAATATTTTCTAAAAATCTAAAGGAAAAAAAGAAGCAAACATTCCAAAGAAATGTGTTTTCAGCTATTCATGCGCCTATTTTGAGAATGTTTTCCTTAAAATATAAAAAATTCAAATATATTTTTTCAGCTCATTTCAGCTATTAACGCGTTTGTTTTATAATTCTTGATTAATTTACTAATCAAATTGGTGTTATCATTGTTTTCTTTTTAAACAATAATCAAAACAAGAATTTTTTTAAAAAATCAAAATAGAAAGCAAAGTGGACAAATGAACTAAAGTGAAAGACAAGACAAGTGAGGGACCAAAATAAAATAAAGTAACTTGGGGACCAAGTGATTGAAAAAAATATAAAAATTTTAGCCTATAAATACTAGAGGAATTTTGCAAGAGTATGGGGCACCATTTAATGAAAGAAAACCCTAGCCTTCATTTTCTTCCCCTCTAAAAATCCTAACCACCAAGAGGCCATTATGAGGAAAAACCCTAACTACTATAGAGAAAAAAAAACAAGCTACCAAATAGTCACCCTCCCTCACTCTGATCTCTCCCTCACTCTAGAACTTATAAAAATAAAAACAAAAACAAAGAAATAAAGAGAGAAGCTCGTGGCCTCCTTTGTGGTTTCTTTCCCAGCCAGTTACTAACAACAATCAGCCTTTTCTGTCTCTCCACTAAACATCCAAGTCGCCTCCCGCCACCAAGATAGTAGCCACCAATCCAAACCCAACAACCCTTCCTCTTTTGTTTTTTTACCACTAATGGAAGCACATCTAAACCAGTCACGATAAAGGATACCCATGGCAACTCTCATTATGACAACAACCCATGTTAGCTATTACGAACAACAATATTTTCATATTTCTCTTTTTTATCATTATTGAAATCGATAACCCTTTCCTTCCACAAGTACGATGTCAACAACCACGACCAACCATGGTCCGTAACAAAGTCATAGCATATTCCTCTTTCATGTATAGATGACATAGTAGCCATCTAAAAGAGAGGGAGAAATAATTATTGTAAAGAGAAAATCAAGAAAGTCGAGAGGAAGCAAAAAACCTTCATAAAGTAGATATTCCTTTACAGGTGTATGTTTGCTACATCAATAACAGAGAATTAAAGAGAGAGAAAGGCGCTTCCAATCTAAAAAGTTTCCAACTTTTTTCCATTAGTTCCAGCAGCAGCGATGGTGTGTGACCTCTATACACCGACATTAGTGGGCACAATCATTGTTCTAAAAAGTTTCCAACTTTTTTCCATTAGTTCCAGCAGCTTTCAGTTGATTCCTACCATGCCAACGACTTTGGAAGGTCTATTTCAAATCCTAAACATATTATTGTGGTTGATTCAGATTTGTATTTATGATGAAGTTGTTGATGTTAAACAAACTTTGTGATTAGTTGCGTATGTGTATGAACACTTGAATATCTTGTATGTTTAATTTATCAACACGATGAATTTTGTGGATGACTGTGCATTGTGAATGTATTTAATATGTTTTCAAGTCTTATTAGTTTTTGCACATCAATAGCGATTCCTTCAAAGTTTGTATCTTGCTCATGTTGGCTTTTTTATTAATTCATTTGTGTTATTTATACATGAGGTTGCTTCTACATAAACAGATGATGTTCACATTCACACATATATTTGCATTGGATTTTATAACTTATTCATAAAACTCATTAAGGATTCGACCTACTTTAAAGGCCAATTGGGTTGACATGCCCAAAACCTTTATAAAACCAACTTTGTTTTCCTAAAAACTCAAAAAGAAAAAAATTGTTTTGCCATAACTAATGGTTATGGCATTAGTAGCAAATAAATTGCACTTGGACTCAAATAGAGATGTAAAAAAAGAGGTATCTACAAAATCTTCTTTTTATGACATCATATAAATAATAGCTATTTTGATCAAATCAAAGGTTAAATTATAATATTTCATTTAAAAATGTGTGTGTGCACATTCCATATATTTTTAGAATTTAAAATAAGAAATATATTTCTAATCTCTTAAATCCTTCCTAAGCAAATGTGCAATTACACCAGGAAGACATAGTCCATTCCTTCATTTGAAGGTTGTAAGGGGATTTCTCTAGGGAGATGACATCAATCCATTTGTTGATGGCTTTGTCTTTCCTATCATTGGAGGTTGTGCAAAGCATTACGAACATCATGTATATCCATTCCAATAAAAATATGCAATTACACTAGCGAGACTGAGTTCAACATGTCCTTGGAAGGTTATAGGATGATTGCCCTAGGAAAATGGCATCAATCCCCTTTGTTGATGGCATTTTCCTTACCATCCTTGGAGGTTGTGCAAAATAACTAAAGTGGTCATATTTATCATGAGATTCACAATGACACTAAGCCATCATGTCATCTGGTTACCGTTCATCATCTTTTTCTTTTTTCACCTAAAAAGTTGCCCAGGTGGCTATTTCCCATGGGTATTTAATTATTCTCCCCCCCACACTAAATCGGGCAAACCATACACCACCATGATGGCTTGACATTGTACTACATCCTCTAGTAGGTCTTGCCGGCCAAATGTCCCTATAACCGCTGTGGTGCCACCCTAAAGTGGCCAACATGACCAGCTTTAGCAACCTATTTTGACAGACCATGATAACACCTTTGAACCAACAGTTGAGATTCTTCATATTTGAATCAATAGCTAATATTTGTCTCCAAAAAAGACAAAGTGTTCCTCTTCCACCACCTATAAATAGGGGTGGATTCCATGCTTTAAGTATTAAGAAATCATAGCCCAAAGTAGGTAAAAAATCAGTTTTTCTTCCTAGATTTTTTTCTTCTCTATCAACCCTCTTCTTCCTTTTTTTTTCACCGCGCCTCCACTGTCAGCGCAACCACCAACAACACATCATCCTTCCCAGCATTGCCAGTTAGCCATCCCCCACACAAAGTAACCTTCTTCTCCTCCCTATTTTGCTAAAAAAACCATGGTAATTTGCATGCAAAACCATAATTCTATATGCAAAATAAAAGAAAATTAATTAACATGGTTGATGAGCTGGGCCAGTAACCATGTGGGTCATGGGCTGGACCCGTTCCAGCCTAGCCCAGATGGCTGGGCCGAGTTCAGTTCAAACCTAAAAAAACAGTTTGTTGGTTACTAGTAGGCCTATCCCGACTGAGTCGGGCTGGACCCATTTAGACCTGGCCCAATTTATTTTTTATAATAATAAAATAAAACAAAAAAAATTCAAAAAATTTCAAGGGTCATTTCAAAATATTGTGATTTTCTCACATGTTTTTCCAATAATTTTGCATAATATCGGGTTGTATATTTACATTGTAAGATATAGATTCGGTATTAAAATACCTAGTTTTCTCCGAAACTTTTATTAAAATGTTTTTTAAAAATTAAAAAAAAATCTCAATTTTTTTTAATTAATTTCCTCTTAAAAAAAACCAAAAATATTTCATTTTCGTGCATACGTTCAAATCCTAAAAGTTTTCTAAGCACTCTTTTATAAAACAAAAATGCATCTTTCTCATGTTTTAAAATATAAAAATGAATATCGTAACTAGTTTATTATTATCCGTTAAGGTTTGACCAAAATTTCAAAAATCTTTTACCAATAATTTTGTTCACTTTACATTTAAAGCTATAGACTTTAATACTTCGAGGGCGGGGGTGTAAAACTACACACTAGAGTATACCCTCAGGTATTAAAGATACAAAGAAATAAATGCGATGCTAAAATTTGGGCCTTAGAATAGTTAGGCTTTAACCCAATAAGGTAAAGATTTTCTCAGAAAGGGAGATCTACCTTGAACCTTAGACAAGACTAATGGATAGAAACACAACCTATAAAAAACAATCAAACAATAATGCAGCTTACCTTAGGTAGGGTGCACCAGAGATGATGCGTCTTCTTCTTGCACAACCAATCTTTTACCTAGACTGTCGCAAACCATTAGGTTTCCTAGTGACCATAACAATAGGTGGCGACTCTTGAAATCATAATCATAATTTTATGATTATTCCCAAACCCTATTTTCAACACACATCTCACAAGAGGCAAACCCACTATAGCTCGATGCCCCGCGCGCGCCCTATGGCACATACTAAAGAGATAATTGATCCCTTCAAAGGAAAATATGCAATTACACTAGGGAGGCCAAGTCCATCTTGTCCTTGAAAGGTGATGGAAGGCTTGCCCTGTGGAGATGACATCAATCTATATGTTGATGACGTTGTCCTTTCCATCCTTAGATATTGTGCAAAAACACTAGCAATATCATGTTTATCTCTTCAAAGGTAAGTCATGCAATCACATTAGGGAGACAATTGATCCCTTATAAGGAAAATATACAATTGCACTAAGGAGACTAAGTCTATCTCATCATTAAAAGGTTATAAGGTGGTTGCCCTAGGGAGATGACATTAATCCCCTTTGTTGATGGTATTGTCCTTTTCATCCTTGGAGGTTGCACAAAAGCACTATAAAGAACACGTTTATCCCTTTCAAGATAAGTTGTGCAATCATACTAGGGATATAATTGATCCCTTCCAAGGAAAATATGCAATTTTACTAGGAAGACCGAGTTCATCTTATCCTTGAAAGATTGTGGGGTGATTGCCCTATGAAGATGACATCAATCCCTTTTGTTGATGGCTTTATCCTTCCTATCCTTGGAGGTTTTCCAAAAGCACTAAAAAGATCACGTTTATCCCTTCTAAGGTAAGTTGTGCAATCGCACTAGGGAGACAATTGATCCCTTCAAAGGGAAATATGTAATTTCATTAGGAAAACCAAGTTCATCCCATCCTTGGAAGGTTATGGGGTAATTGGATACTTTTATTCCTCCTTCTAAGTTGGTTTGGCTTTTAAGGATTCTCTAGGAAAGACAAAAATCATTTTAAATCAATGAATAATTTATGCTTTATTGACTATGATATAATTTCAAATGATCTGAGTTACATGCATAGGAAGATGTTTTCCCTTTGTATCCTAGAGGTGATAGGTGTTAGCCTTTACTATCCTTGCGATTTTGAATGGACCATCCTACTTTATGGCCATTTTACCTCTACTTTTTGTATTATCAGTTGCTTCCAACTTTTTTAACACTAAGTCTCCAAGCTTAAAGATTTTCTTATAAACCCTAGTGTTGTGATAACGGGCAGCTCTGCGTTGGTAAGCCTCATTCCTAATCGCTACAGTCAGATAAGTTTCTTCTAGGAGATCTAAATTGTTTCTTAGGCCTAGATGGTTGCCCTCAGTTGTCTAATAGGCTACCCGATAACTTGAGTATTTGATTTTAGCTGGGATTATGGCCTTAGTTCCATAAGTGAGAAGAAAAGGATTTTCCTTATAGATGTCTTCTGGATGGTTCTTTAGGCCCATGAAATCTCATTAAATAGCTCTACCTATTCTGATTTGGCCTTTACTATCTTCTTCTTAAGTCCTTTGAGCAAAACTCCATTGAGGAGTTTGGCTTGGTTGTTTGTCTAGGGGTGAGATACTGAGGAGAATCGAGGGTTGATATGATGTCTTTGATATTGTTCCTTTATTTTATGGTTGTTGAACTGTGTTCCATTATCGGTGATTAAGACCTTCAGAATCCTAAATCTGCAAATGATGTTTATCCACAGAAAGGAAATGATTTTATTGGTGGTTATATCTGTTAAAGCTTTTATTTTTACCTATTTTATGAAATAGTCAATATCCACCAAGATGAACTGATTGTTTCCCATGGCTTTTGGGAAAGGGCCTAGTATGTCCATCCCCCACTAGGTGAATGGCCATGAAGAAGATATAGTGGTCAACTCAACAGAAGGTTGCCTCGAGACCGATATGAATTTCTAATATTGGTCACACTATTTTACCAAGTTGGTAAGGATTATTGGCCAATATAACCTTGCTCTAGTGACTGGGGTTGCAAGAGCTCTAGAGTCGATGTGTAAGCTACATACTCCTTCATGAATTTCCCATAAAACATAAGCATTTTCTACTAAGAGACAAAGATTTCAACAAAGAAGCTTGGGAAGACCGCTTATATAAGGTCCCATCAATTATGTAGTGTCTGGCTGCTTACTCAATTAGAAAGATGACTTTGTTTCTATCTGGGGGCAGCTCTTCTATATACAGATAATCCTTAATAGGAGTTCTCCAGTCATTCTTTGTGTCAACCGAGGCAATCATCGGCCCTTCCTCTATGCTAGGTTTCTCCAGGATTTCAATCCAAACTTTCAAAAGGTGGTCATCTCACTATCAGAAAACCGATAAATACAAACGAAAATACCGAGGGAATATTTTTGTCGGTAAATTTCCGAGGGATTTTACCGATGGAAATATTCCCTCGGTATATACCGAGGGAATTACGGTGGGAAAAAAAATTAAAACAAAGCAAAAAAAAATGATGACGTGTCAGTATTTACCAACGAAATTTATTCCATCGGTAAATTCCGTTGGTAAATCTGTCGGTAAACTTGTTTACACTGTTCATCATGTCAATTACAAAAGGAATTACCGACAGACAAAATCCGTCGGTATTTTCCAGAGAGCTCCAGAACTATTTACTTTCCAATTGCACTATTAATTGTTATTCTTTGCGGACAAAATCACCGACGGAATAAAAAGTCATCGGTGTTATTTGGTGGTTTTCTGAAAAAATTCAATTGATTTAAAATTTTCATTTAAATATTACAGACGGAATCACCGACGGACTGAAAAATCGTCGGTAATTGTTGACGGTTTCTAAAAACTTTTTACGAAATTGAAAATTTAAATTAAATATTACCGACGGAATAATTAAAAAATATTAATATTCAATTATCCGTCGGTAAATCCGTCGCTAACGCGCTCCAATAAAAAGCCTGAGTCCTTTTATTTCACAAGAGACAGACTTATTTCTTCTTCTTCTACTACTTCTTCTTCTTCACTATATGTAAAAAACATCAATATCTATTTCTTTCTCTTCTTTTCTCTCCTCATCTCCTTTTCTTTTCCTCCATGCTCGGGTATGTCTTCTTCTTCTTCTTCTTTTATCTTCTTAGTTTTTTTTAATTAATATGCTTTATGAATTTTTCTCTCTCTCCTTAGCTTCACTTGCAACTACATTAAGGTAAGATTTTTCTTCTTTTTTCATGATTTTTTTCACTATATTTGTTTTTTATTTTATTTTTAATTTTTTTGTTCTTAATAATTGTATAAATGTTGTTGTGAGATTTGTTTTTTCACATGAGATCAATTTTTAGTTGATTTATTTATAGGATTTTTAAATTTTTAGCAATTGCAACTTTATTTTTTTCATATGAATTTTTTTAGTTGAATTTATTTTTTCGTTTTATTTATTTGTTGCAAATTTTTTTGAGTTGATTTTCTTATTTTTTTTCAAGCATTTTGAGTATATATTATACAGTGTTGATTTATGTTAATTTAATTATTTTATAATTTTATAAAATGATTTTTTTAAAATGTTTTTAAATAATTACCGATGGAATTGCTGATGGAATTTCCATCGGTAAATCCATTGGTAATAAAAAAATTATTACCGAGGGATATACTGACAAAATGAAGCGGGTAATTTTTTTTATTTCCGACGGATTTACCGACAAACAAAAAATTACCGATGAACGATTCACCAACGGAGCATTTCCGTCGGTGATTCCGTCGGTAAATTAATTACCGACGGAATATGTGTCTTACGCCGACGAAAAAATTCTGTCGATAAAACTGTTAAATCTTGTAGTGACTGAATTGGAGCTTGCCAACTTAGATAAGAGATCGGCCTTTGTCTTATTTTCTCTTGGAATTTGGTTGATCTAAATTTCCTTGCCCCCATCTTTCTCCAAGATCTGTGTTTGGATTTTTTAGAGATACTTTATAAAGGTAGGGTCTCTGTTTTTGTAAACCTATTGGCATTGCCCTACTATTAACTAAGGATCATTGTGAATAAGTAGGGGAAAGGCTTCTAAAGCTTCTACCAGATCCAATCTTGTTAGGAGAGCTTTATATTCTGACACATTGTTGATGGTTGAGAACTTAAAATGAATGTCATACTCTAAAACTTGCTCATGAGGACTTACGAGTACTACTCCTACGCCATATCCTTCAGTATTATGATTTGAAGGGCTTGTAAGTTGGGTTTACCAAAGCTAAAACCACCTTTTTTGCTTTCAAATATCTGGTCTTAACGTCAATATGGGTTCGACTAGAATAGTAAACAGGACATTGTATGCTTTTTTTTCTCTAACTAACACTGAATTGACTGCCTGATTGGAGATCCTAAGACAAAGGAACTAGCTTTCATGCTCTCTTAGTTGTAATAAAATATTAAAGGAGGAGAGGTGTATCTTGAGTTCTTTCAAAAGATTCCTGGCATCTTGGCATTCTAATGTACATTCAAAATTAGTGATGTTTTTAAAGATTTTCAAGAAAGGCAGGTTGTGTTTTCCCATCCTGGATATAAATTAGTTAAGAGTAGCTAGCCTTCCCATGAGACGCTGAACTTCTTTGATCTTTTGGGGAGGAATCATATCTAAAATCGCTTGAATCTTCTCAAGGTTAGGCTATATCCTCGGAAGTAATTTATTTGTGGATGTACTTATCTTATAAATAAGGAACGTATTTTACTTCAAGCCAGCAAAACTCATTGACTTTTATACCACAGTTCACCATAAGGGCCGTATTGACACTTCAATTGTAGCAATCATCTATAAAACCTCTATCTGGAAAATGAATATGTGATTTTCTAATGTAGATAACAAAGCCGGTAGGCCTGTTTGGAATCTATTCGCAATTTCTTAAACTAAATGATAAATAATGCTCCTGACTTATATGAGATTCACAAATCTCGTGTAAAAGAGCCCATAAACGCATAATTAGGAGACAAATAGTGCCAAGACCAGATGCAATTAGCTGGAAATAAAATTGAATTTGCGATACAAAGTATACGAGAAGTAGAATGCTAGTACAATAAAGCTCCACTTAAAATGAAAATGAATCAACCACTTCTCCTACAGGTAAATCAACCACTTCTCCTACTCGTGATTTACTTGCATTTTGCTTATGGCACTCACTTCTGTGGATGGAGGGGAAGAAAGAACAGCAATTAAAATCTACGCCTGGAAATGTGTACCTGCATACTTTCAGCAAAACTCGATTCTTGGTGTTGTATGCAACAACAATTCCTGGAAGCTGCAAGTACATGGTCTCGGAATCTTGAACATAAGCAATAGGAGATATGTTGCGAGGCTCCCACTGATCACCAAGACTGAGAATATCAGGATCCTGTTCTGCCAAGTCTTCATGGTTGATAGTATATGCCAATGCCCACCTGAATTTTTCACGGTCATAGACGTTCTGGTGTGAGTAAACATTATGCTCATCTTCCTTGAGAAGATTCCAAGAATGAACCCCATCAAAATCAGTGTAAGTGTAGTGTACTCTCCCCTCAGATTCCCACAGACATCGCCTGTAAGTCATTGTCGATTGCCAAGACCAATCCTCAAAAACATTTGGCAGTTCAATTACTTCACAGTAATCATCTTCAACATGATAAACAAGCAACTGCCCGCTTATCTCCCAGTGGATTGCTCCATTGGAAAAAAGTGGGGTTGTGTTCAGCTCAGGAAACTCATTATCAGGTAACTCAACATTCAGAGACAAACTGAAAGGTCGATGATTTCTCCAAGCCCCAGTTTCAGAAGAGAAGACTTCCAATTCAATATCACCAGGAAGTGGGCCCAATCCATTCTCTTCATCTCTAGAAACATGTACAAGCACTACTTGATAATGTTTCCCATCAAAAGCGAGACCTGACCTGATAATCAGCCTGGCGATACCATGCTGTGGAAGAGTCACAGACTGCTTAGTCAAGGGATTGAACACAAGATAGTTGAGCTGATTCTCCCCAGTACTAGACAATAAAAGCAATCCCTCAGATGAAGAGATGATTTGTACATAACTGCCGGCGGTGAAACTCAAGGGATTGTTGATACTGATGCCTCCTGTTTCTTTATCAATGTCCAGAAAAATAAACTGAGATGACCCGTCTTCAAACTGATAATGGCTAAGTAGACCCTCTGTACCCATGTCAGAAATAATGATGGGATTTTCAGAACAATCCTTCATCTGAGCCTCCATGTTTGCTAATGACAAATAATCTTGCTTGTAATTGAGAACCAAGTCGAGCTCAATGAAATAGCTTTATCTTTATCTGCCACCGGTCCCTATAAAAAGGAAAGAAAAAGTAAATAAATAAAGACCTGTTAGAACTAAAATTCCGTTGACTTATCTCCCAAGCACCTTCCAAGAAAATTCCAACAAGCAAAATCGCAAGCAAAGAATATCTTCACTGTAAATCCACAATTATACCACCTCGGGAATTTGCTGAGAAACGATGAAATGATACCGGTAAACGAAGTCAAAATTAAAGATTATCCTCTTTTTTGGATGTAAAAAGCAAAGCATTATATAGCATAATTTATAACATGATTGCTTGCTGCTCAAGCTGGTTAACGTATGAACAGGAGTAGTAAAGTACCATCACTGGGCATTCAAGTAGTATAAGATACCTAGCAGAGTGGCGAATCCAATGCGAAAGCAACAGCGAGGACAATATTTTGTCAGAACAATTAGTAAACTCCGAACCCTTAACACATTGGGTTTTTGGTAGATTGAATATGATTAATAATAAATACCTCACTACCCCACGGGTAGATTGCATGAATGTCTTTGAAGTGTCTCGAAATCACGATTACTGCCCACGATTTCTTGAATTTCAATACGCACCTGAGAGTTTCAGTCAGGTTCTTCCTATATTGTTAAATAGCATTTGCGAATTTTCCAATTCTCAATACCCTAATTATACTTACAAGAGGCGAATAATCTAATATTTTGAGCAGCTCGAACCATTCGTGGCAGGGCTAGGGTCAAGGATCAAATTCCTTGCAAAAGCTATGATTTGAAGGTTTATTCGGTGTTGTTTTTGCTCTAAAACTAAACTGACGTTAATAATAGAAGTCTTAAGAAAAAACCTTACGTTTTCTGATTAAAAAAAAAAAATTATATGGATACATAATCTATAAGAAGACTAAAAAAATCTACTTATCAACTTCAACCACTCTAAATCTTGTATTAACTAATCATCCGATTAATTAAATCAATTTCAACCAGTTTAGATCTTAAATTAACCGATCATCGGATTAACTTATTATATCAAGCTAGTTTTAATAAAACTGATTAAAAAAAAAAGGCTTGTGATATCTATTTTCAAAGAACCAATTCAATTTAAAAATTTAAGTTATTCGATAAAGTTTCAAAATATAATTTATATTATTCTCTAATACACCTTCTCAAGTGAACCCTTTAAATTTAAAACTTGTATAGGTCCACACTATCTTATGTTTGATTTTTATCAAATCAATAAGGATAGTAAAATTCAAACTCGTAGTCACTTGATCATTAAAACTCTAATATAATATTAAAGAACCATCTTAATTTAAAAATTTAAACTATTAAATAAAATTTTAATATATAATTTATATTATTCTTTAACCCCGTCATAAAACAATTTAAGAAGTAAAATCAAAACTTCAATTATTAAATAAAATTTTTATATATAACTTACGTTATTTTTTTGACAACCTCATAATACAAGAAGTCAAATCAGCCATGCTGGTCCTGTGGTTGGTAAAGGCCGCAACAATGCTCTAATGTTTCAAAGAATGGAATCAGAATGTGTGTTTGTCAGTGTGGTTATAGTTGCTTTTCAAATAGGTTTTTGTGTCAAAATACAAGCAAATGATTTTTTTTTATTTTTTAAAAATTATTTTTGATATCAGCACATCAAAATGATTTGAAAACACTAAAAACATATTAATTTGAAGTTAATAAAAAAATAAAAAAATTTTAAATTTTATCAAAAATACTTTTAAAACACAGAAACAAATAGTTCAGCTGCTTGTAAGTTATCAAACTCATATCAGCATTGAAATATGTTCCCCAAGTATTTATTCAAGTATGTCTACAATGATCATCAAAAAGATTTTGAAGCCTTGGTGTTAAGTGCTTGGTCGTACATTCACCTTTATAGCAAAATTTTGTCTTTGACCAGAGCGCATCATTATAATTATAATCATAAAACAAAATCTAACTGAGCTCCCACAAACACTGTACAATAAGATGCAAAATATTATGAATTAAAATAGGGTTTTTGTTATTTATTATTTTTTAAATATTTTCTATTCTTGTAATTAACTAATTTTTTAAAAAAATATTTATCCTTTCATATTGCGTTAACTTAACTAGGATTTGTACATTTATGCATGATAATTTGTTTCAACTACTTTATCGTGGCGTTCTTATGATATTAAAAAAAAAATTTAATATTAAATTAATGCTTGATTTAGTAAAATAAAATTCTATTTTGTTACTAAAAAAAATTAAGGTGAGGGGTAGACATTGAAGCAAACAACAACTTTTTTTTTTCTACAGCTTATAAGGAACCTTTTTAGAAATTTTGGTTTCGAACGTGTTTTATTTTTAATTCCTATACAATAAGGATTTGGCGTTTTAGTTCAATATATCATTTTTTTTGTTTTTCAGTCTCTAGAATCTTTTAGAAGAGAGTCGCTAGAAAATGGTGGCAGAGAGGTCAAATTCCATGAACAAAAAAGTTGAATTTTGTGTCCAAGTGCTTCTCTTAATGAGAGGTCAAATTCGATCGCGTGCTCATTGAATCTATTATTTAGCTGTTGAAATTGTTGATCAATAATAGCTGTAAATATATCAACTTGGTAGTAATGCTCAACTGTTACTGTTTTTTTACAGCGAGATTGTCCCACAATAAAAAAACAAGCATCCATATCAGGAACTCCAATGTCTTGATGCTTACAAAATGATGTTTCTTCTTCTAAAAGAGTTTCCTAATTATCATCTCTTTACTTCTAAATTAAAGTCTTTGTGGTAGTCATCAAATGTATAGCATTTAAAATGTCTTGAGATTTTTGTTGCAAGACTTGACAAAATACATCAGTAATTCTCATTAACATTCTTCATTATATGTAAAATGAATGCAAAATCAAATGACATTAGCAACTTAAATGAAAAGGCTGCATCACCACGTTGAGAATAAGTAGATCCATCTAAATCAATGTTTTCAAGAATCAAGCAAGTTTCCCCATACATTTTTATCAAACTGCAAATTGATTTGAAGTGCAAACTCCATCTTCTATCTCCAGATCGTTGCAAACCACCTACTTGATTAACTCATTTACCTGTTTCAATCTCACCAATATCAATTAAATATTTAATTGTAACTATTTAAAAAAACCGTAATTCATCATTACGCTTGCAAAAAGCACTAACAATATTAACAATAAAAATCAAATTTTGAAAGAAAATGTGAACATCAGATATTTCTCTAGGTATAACAATAAGAGCCAATTGTAATTGTTGAGCTAAGCAATGTACATAATATGCATAAGGGCAATCATTAATTAATAAAACTTGCAAACCATTTCACTTTCCATGCATATTACTAGTGTCATCATACCCTTGACCCCTAATATTTTAAACATCAAGATTGTGATGAGATAAAACAAAGAAAATCTCTTTCTTAATAGTTGAAGCAGTTGTATCTTTAACATCAACTATATCCAAAAATCGTTCTCGTATAAATCCACTTTTATCAACAAACCTAATAACAAGGGTCATTTGCTCTCTTCTAGATTCATCTTGAGCTTTATCAACAATTAAACAAAATTGATTAGTACTTAAAAGTGCATTTTTATCAAGGTTTTATATCATCATTTTGCACTTGAAGTATCAATAACTCCTTAACTAAAGCATGTTTTATAATAACATATCTAATAATATAAGATACCTTTAATTTATGGTAAGTGTTCATATTAAATACAGGCCTATCACATAAATGAAAGAATTGATTGATGAGTTGAAGTACTGAAATTGAAAGGACAAAGAGATGGCCAAACTTAGAAAAAAGACGTTGGTGCAGTCCAAACTGAAACATTGTTCAGTAATTGGGTCATATCTGGAGCTGTAGATCTTGGATTTAGGTCTACTTTATATGGATGGAAAGGTAAGACATAGGGCTACAACTTTCATGTGGAGCCTAAGATTTAACAAGGTCGTTTTCAAGTCCAAATTGCAGCAACAACGAAGAAGTCCGAATCTGTCCTGCAGCCCAGACACTGTTCAGGTTTCA
>Ga0325410_1004696_pt1 | contig 15213 bp, 5 predicted proteins | sample PopdelMetagenome_16_FD_206182 | JGI IMG/M metagenome (GOLD analysis project Ga0325410, IMG submission 206182) | Populus deltoides microbial communities from Bellville, Georgia, United States - Xylem-PdIQD-R3 | ecosystem: Host-associated > Plants > Phyllosphere > Stem > Wood/Secondary xylem...
CATTTGTGATGTTGTTGGCAGTGGCGGCAGCTGTTGTGAAGGTTGAGATGGCGGCTGTTTTGAAGGTTGAGATGCGTTGTTGTTCATCGACTCTTTGTTATCAAACGTATCCCATAAGGATGAGAATATGTCCGCTTTTTCTCCCTGATGATCAGGGGTTACAGATGGTTGCATTTGTGATGTTGTTGGCAGTGGCGGCAGCTGTTGTGAAGGTTGAGATGGCGGCTGTTTTGAAGGTTGAGATGCGTTGTTGTTCATCGACTCTTTGTTATCAAACGTATCCCATAAGGATGAGAATGTGTCCGCTTTTTCTCCCTGATGATCAGGGGTTACAGATGGTTGAATTTGTGATGTTGGTGGCAGTGGCAGCAGCTGTTGTGAAGGTTGAGATGGCGGCGGCTGTTTTGAAGGTTGAGATGCATTGTTGTTCATCGACTGTTTGTTATTAAACGTATCCCAGAAGGTTGAGAGTAAGTCTGATTTTTCTCCCTGATGATCAGGGGTTACAGATGGTTGAATTTGTGATGTTGGTGGCAGTGGCGGCAGCTGTTGCGAAGGTTGAGATTCGGCGTTCTTCATGGACTCTATGTTATCACGCTTATCCCGGAAGGAATTGGGTGGAGGAGGAGGAAAGTCTCGTGGAGACTCGATAGCATAATTTTCATATGGAAGCTTCCTAACAAAGTTATCATGGTGGGAAGACACTTTTGAACTTGAAGATGGAGCGTAATTGGCAGCATCCTCGCGCACCATTATGAGGACGTCCACGTCTCGATGGCTTTCTCCCTTCGATCATCCCTGTAAAACAAGCCTCTTATAGTACAAACTTGAGAAAGATGGACTTCTTTTTTCTTTTTCCTTTTTCATTTACTGGGTCAAATGACCATTCCCTTAAAAAAGTTTTTTTTTTTTTTTTTTTTGTAGAATTTAGTTCTTACCTAATGAGAAAATATAATTTTCAGAAATAAATAAATAAAAATATCTCATGCATTTTAGTATACAACTTAAAAAGATATTATTAGAACATGTAGTTTACATTAAAAAATCATCGATCGTAACTTTCTTCGTTTTTCTTCATTGCTCGTAACCTAATGGGAAACTATTAGTTCTAGTGATTTTTTCATGAAAACACTGTTGTTCCCTCCATGATTTGGTTAGTACAAACCATAGTTATCAAACTTGATTTGAATTTGATCTGGTCATGAAGTTGGATCTTGGGTTACACGGGTTGATCAGAGTCAACCCGAATCAATAAAAAATAATAATAAAAATAATATATGAAATTTTAATATTTCATATGAAAAAAATTAAGAAACAATCGATGTAATTTTTTATTCCATATTGAAAAAATACTATATTATCCTTATAAGTTGAAGTATTTAAACAAAAAAAGTTTTTTATCCCACATTGAAAAAACAGAACTTTTTTCTTGTGAATATAAAGTATATATATTAAAAGACTTCAAATTCTACATTCAAAAAATAATTTTTTTCTTGTGAACATAGAGTATATATATTAAAAGGTTTCAAATCTCACATTAAAAAAATAAAATATTCTTCTAGTATTTATATAATGAACTTTAAAAAGGATTAATAACCAATTAAAAAGTATATAAAAAAAAGGGTCTTTAGCTAGGAGAAAAAACACATTAAAAAAAATATTTTTACTAGGTTTTGCTGGGTCATCTGGATCACAGGTCAACCTGGTGAGTCAACCAGGTTTTTACTCATGTTGGTCTTACGTCTTACTTGAACCGGTCCAACTACTAGACTGATCGGGTCTTGGGTTAACCCGTCAGGTTTAATAAGTATGCTACAATCACATATAGAATGTATGAATCGATACATAGAAAAGATTCTAACGAACAAATTTGTTAACGGAATATGAGCTTCAAAATTTAGATAGAGGAAAACAACAATTCTATGACCTTGAAATAATTTAGTATTTGTCCCTTGGTGCCTGCAATATTGTTTATTAGGACTACACAATCTCTTACTTTTACCAGCACAAACAAAAATAATAAATAAATTAAAAATAATCAAGAAAGAATAGGAAAAAATCCAACAGCAGGAGTAATAAAATAACAGAGATTTAAATAGTCAATTGCTGTTGTGAACGTTAAGAAAAGCTTTTGGAATTGTCTGTTTGTATAGACAATTCCGAGAGTTAATTAATTTATTATTTTTTATTTGAAAGTAAACAAATTTTTTATTAATTTTAACACATATTTTTAACTGATGCAATTCTTCATTCACCCTAACAAAACACAACCAAACACTCTTCTGAACCTACTTAACAAAAATATAAACTCAACCACTCTTAAACAACAGGAAAGCTTCATTGAATTTATTTATATTTCTTTTTTACACAAGATTGATATACGTCTATAAGATCGTTCAAAAAAATTATTTAATCTCAACCGACGAACAAGCTAACTCTAGGATATTAATTACCATAGACAAAAAAGTTATATAGAAATATTGACTCAATCTCTAAATAATAAGCTAACCAAAAGAAGAATATAAATCCTCCTAAATTAATATTTCATAAATAAACATTAATTCTAAAGTAATGAAACTTTAAAAATATATAATCTCGATAAATTAATAATTTTGATTAAATAATATTTAATGTATAAATTAATTAATAATCTTTTATAGTCCAAAGAGTATTAATTTATAGATATTTAACTGTATTGTTTTTTTATGATGTTGAATCTGTGTTTAAAGTCTCCATCATTGTCATTTCCTCTTCTCTACGATTTTTCTCATAGTAGAAAACCAAACAAACTTCTCTCCACTCGCAAGGAATTAAGTCCAGCCAGAGGGTTCATAATTGAAATAAAGTTGGTTTTTCTTTAACTTTACTTTGTCCCTATTCTTCCTTAAAGTATCATATTTGATATACTTGATTCATGACAACAAAAACCTTGTAATTTGTTCCAATTATTGATACAGTCAAAAATTAGAAACAGCAAACAAATATAAAATACAAAAAATTAATGAGTAAATGGAATTCCAGTGTGAACTCTAAATTCACAACTTTATTCTCTCTATCATAACCTATTTTTAGGTTATTCTCTCTAATTTTTCTTCTAAGATAAAAAATAAAATAATAATAAAAACAAGAAGATTGACAACAACTTGGTAAAAGGAAGTTGGAGAGGATTTCAAATATGTGGAAAAATCAAGCTGAAAATTTTGGTCGAACTTGGAAGCCTGATCATACCTCATTGTACCCAAGACTGAGGAAACAATGCAGATCCAAAGTCAAATTAAATTATTATTAGACGAATCTACATAAAATTCCAAGAACGTAATTAGATTTTTTAAAGGCCAATTTGATTGAATCATAAAAAGAAAATAAGAGTTTAATTATGTTTAAGAATTAATTTGTGTTCAATTAAAGGATTTAATTAGGTGCAAGAACTTAATTATACTTTAAATGGGTCAAATTAATTTTATTAGGGATTTAATTGGTGACAAATGAAGTTTGGGAGCCCAATTTAAGCTTAATTAGGAAGATTAAAATTTTAGAAGACCAAACATAATTTTTACAAAGTCAATTGATTGTAATCAGGGATAAAATCACAAGAAAATCAAATTTTAGGGTTAATGAAGGGCTAAATTGAAGAAATTCGCTATCAAGAACTTTTTTGAAAGAGGCACTAAACTTCAGGGATCCAATTTGGCCCAAGATAAGGGTGAAATTGAAGACAATTGAAAGTTTAATGGTCAAATAAGGGTCAATTTATATAAATCCAAAACCAAGGACCACAATGACAAAAAATTCTGAAATTCAGGGTTGGTATTGAAGCTTGGCAGGGGAAAATTGCATGAAATTAAAAGTTTAAGGTCAATTAGAGATGTAATTAAAAGAAATCAAAAGTCTTAGGAGTAAATTGAACTTTGGCCAAATTCTTAAATTAAAATCCTTAAATCCAAAATGACGCTTTTATTTGAGCTTGATCTAATGATCGAATTAAAATTTATGGTTTTTTTAAGCTATCATTATGGTCTAGAGCAACCAAATCTCCTTTTTAAACCTAGACGTGTCCCTAAATACTTTTGCTACACCATCCAAACAATTTATCCAAGGCAAATTCTTTTTTAATTGTGACAGATCCACACATGACTATTTAGAATCATTTGTTTTCTCAATTCCAGCTGCATCAATTACTCATGTTGAATTTAAAATGTTTAATTTGATATAAACACTGAGTTATGATCTATTATGCAATTAAAAAAAGTTGTTATAGAGGAAATGCAAGGGTTTTGACAGTGCAAATCTTTAGATATATCAAAGCTTTATCAATGATAAAACGACTTTGAACTCTTGTTAAATACAAATTAAGGAAAAACAAAAAAAAAATCTTTTGTCTTATATATCATAGACATATAAGATCCATATTTACTTGTCGGAGTTATTATAGATTGTTTAATGTTGTAGATCATGGTGTAAAACTTTCTATATATGTTTCTCAAATTCTTTATTTCTTCTAGAATAAATAAATGTCAACTAATATTAAAGGAGTTTTGATGACTTGAGTAATAGAGGGCTGACATTAAAAAATTACTGATGTAGAGGGACTTAATTAACTATTATACCAATAAAGGGACTGATTAAAACATGTTTTAATAGTTCAGGGATAAATGACACCTTTAACACCCTTTATTCATCTTTTGAATCTTAACATGATGAGACCCTTGCTTTATATAAAAGCGTGGAGTAAACTTCTCCTTGTGTGGAATTCTTCCCCAACTTTATAACCTTGTCAAGAAATTTTATGGTATTTCAATTCTAATTATTAATAGATATTTACAATATAATAGAGATAGAGAGATAGATACACATAAAAAGAAAAAAGAGAGACATGCATACGGGAATTAAAAAAATAATTTTTTAATAAATGAGAGAATTTTTATTTTTTATTTTTTAAAATCGAGTATGATTTTCTCTTTTTATTTGATTTATTTTTTTATTATTATTAACGTGTGTATCCGGATCAGTTTATGCGCATCTCAATTAATTTTACAAGTTCTAAAGTTAATGACTATATAAACCTTCAATAATCCTAAAAAAACACTAACTTATAACTATTAAAAAGCAAATTCAAAACTTATCAATTAATTTCTTACCGTTTCATCATCTTTTTTATAACTATTAGTTATAACATAATGCACAACATGTTGTCAACCAATCCTTTCCCGTATTTTTAATAGCCTTTCGTTCTTTTAACCTCTACTTTCTTGGTGAGATTGAGAGAACCAACAGCAGAGCCAGCCACCTCACTTTTTGCTAACTAGTTTACAACAACGGGGTGAGAAAGTGGCCTCAGCATATTATTCCAAGTTCCGAGCTTGTTCATCCTGCAATCGTGCAGCTGTATTGGTTATTCCCGCCACTCTTTCTTCAATGCTTGATGTCCTCTGTGATTTTCTGATTGAAGTTGCTGACTAATTAGAGATTATTTACTAGGCTCTATTTTTATATCTAACTAAGAAGAATTAGCCGTTCCTGGGCTTTTCTGTTCGAGTTTCTTGTTTCTTCTTAGCCGGCTTGTTCCTTTTTATTTTTTTCGTTTGTAATATTTTTATTTCTGAATTATCAAAGAAGACTTCTCCATTAAACACACAAAATTGTGGTTAGAAATCTAAAATTTAAGTTCATTGTTTTCCAGGATTTCAATCAATTTGGAAGAAATGGCGGGAGCAAATCCTACTGATCAACAAGAAAGCGGTCAATGGCTGATTAACATCAAAAAGGACTTTGCAAACTTAACTTCACTGTCCACAGGTTGGAGCATTTGCAAGGTTCCATGTAAGCTTCGGGATATGAATGATGGTGCATACAATCCTCAAATTATCTCCATTGGTCCTCTTCACCATGGAACACACAATGTGCAGGACATGCAGGAACACAAATGGCACTATGCTCTATCCTTGCTTGAACGAACACGTGATGCAGAAAAGACATTAGATGAATGTGGCGAGACCATCCTAAATAATGATGCACTTGTTCGAGCATACTACCCAGGGTCAATCAAATATGTCAGAACTGATCTTGCTAAAATGTTATTATTCGATGGTTGTTTTATCCTCGAACTTTTTTTAAGGTCTTTCAATGGTGATGCTAAAAGGCAATATGATCCCATCTTCACGACATCTTGGATGATCTCAACCCTCCAACGTGATTTGGCGTTGCTAGAAAATCAGATTCCATTTTTTGTTCTTACGGAACTGTACAAACATATAGTGAGGCATACTGCTGCTGATCAACCGCCTCTCATGGATCTGGCTCTTCGTTTCTTCAGACCAGATTTGAATACCGATGAAGGAGTAGGTGCCGGAATCAGTGGTAGGAATTTATGTCATTTGCTTGATCTCTTACACGGAAGCTACCTACCCGCTTCTCTGAGAGTAGATTATCTAAGAGGCAGGGCCGGGCCATGGAAACTAATATCTTGTGCAACAGAACTTTGTGCGGCTGGAATCAAGTTCCAAAAGGATACAGCAAAACATCAACTGGATTTGAGTTTCGAAAATGGTGTTTTCAAAATCCCACCATTGCAAATCCACGACTCAACAGATTCACTCTTCCGGAACCTCATTGCTTTTGAGCAAAGCATGCAAGGTTGTGGACAATACATGACGTCTTATGCATTACTTATGGATCGTCTTGTTGATACATCAAGTGATGTCGAATTACTTGCAAAAAAGAGAATCATACAAAATGATTTAGGTGGCTATGAAGATGTTACGGATCTGTTTAACAACATCTGCAAGCAGGTAGTTGTGCGAGAATTTTATTTTACCCAATTATGCGAACAAGTGGATGCGTACTATAACAAAAGCTGGCATGGATACAGGGCATCTCTGAAACAAGACTATTTCAAAAACCCATGGGCAATTATATCTTTCATTGCTGCGATTGTACTTCTCTCGCTTACTACATTACAAACGATATACTCAGTGCTTTCCTATTATCATAACTAGCTAGCTGATCTTGTTGCATGCAAGTATGGCTAGTTCGTGGCTAGCTCCACGTTGTACTCCTTTCGATTTCTCCTTCTGAACTTCAAATTTGTTTCATTAGCCTCTTCTCTGTGTGTGGTGTTCGTTAGCCTTGTTTTTAAGTTTGAATGAAATATTTTTACCCAAGAAATATTAAATCCAAGTGGTAGATTTCGCTTTCTTTTCCTTAATTATTATGTATTTGTTCGATTGTTTTTTTAGTTTACTAGCTGCCAACCGTGTTTTTTTTTAAAAAAAAGTAATTTTAAAAAAATTTAATTTTTTATGTTTTTTATTTGTTTTAAATTAATATGTTTTTTTATGTTTTTAAATTATTTTGATATGTTAATGTCAAAAATAATTTTTTAAAAATAAAAAATATATTAATTTAATCTATTTTTAAATAAAAAATATTTTAAAAAATAATTATAACTACACCACCAACCACCAACCACCACGATCTTATTAATACATACATAAGAATGTCTTCGTATGGCAGAAAAATCAATGATCAACATGGTGAGTCTAGTCAGCCTAACCACCGTAGTTACCAAGAAGTTTTTATTTTATGGTTACATTTTAATATTAAGATTGGTTTTTAATTGAATTAAAGTTAACTAAGATAATTAAATAAGTCAATTGACATTGTTAGTGTTGTTAATAGTAATAATTAAAGTAGTAAAGTAATGATATTGGTGAATATTATGAGTTGGTTATATTAAAAAATAATTTTATTCGTGAATTCAATGAAAAGTATTTTCTTAAACTGATTTTTTGGTATTTGTTTCACACTAAGGAAGAAAATACTTTTCATAAAATAAAAACCCTATTTTAACTCTAGAATTTCATGCTATTGTTGTCATGTATATCAAACTCGTGATCTGGTAAAATATAAATAAGTTGTCTATTATGGCTCGAATATCTTGTAAAATTTGATAATTGAGTTTTTGTTTCGTCCAAAAAAAACCTGTATAAGTGAATTTATTCAGCATAGGATATGTTCACTAAAACTTTCATACACTTGCATTCTATTTTATGGGGTCTATTAAATAGTTTAGTTAGGCCTCTTTGAAACTCTAATATTATAGTAAAGTAGAATTTCAACACAAAAATTATGGATTGCATTGTTTTCGTATTGTGCAATTTTCATTATTCCCAAAGCATAGAAAAGTACACTTTGGTCTTTGTACTTTTTTATTCACTGCAACATTTAACAGTTTTACCGATGAAATTTTTCTGTCCACGTAAGACACATATTGCATCGATAATTAATTTACAAATGAAATCACCGACGGAAATGCTCCATCAGTAAATCCGTTAGTAATAAAAAAATATTATTACCGATGGATTTACTGATGGAAAAGACACGTAAACAAAAAATTACCCGCTTCATTCCGTCAATATGTCCCTCGAAAAATATCATTGGTAATTTTATCGGTAATTATTTAAAAATATTTTTAAAAAAATCATTTTATAAAATTATAAAATAATTAAATTAACATGATTTTTTAAAAAAAAATTGCCAAATAACACCAACAACTTTTCAATCTGTCGGTGATTTTGTCTGTAAAAAATAACAATTAACAGTGCAATTGAAAAGGAAACAGTTCTGGAGCTCTCTAGAGTTAAAACAGGTTGAACTATGATTTTTTTATGTAAAAAATCATTTTGATGATAAAGAAAAACATGTTTTTGCTAAAAAAAATAAAGGAACACATGACTAGAAAAGAAGAGTTTCGACTTAAAATACCTGATTTTTTATTTTTTTTATGGATGTTTATGATAATTATAACAAAATTAAATAAAAATACATTTAAAAAAGGATCTTGTGATATTGCATGGGTAGCTAGTATATGCTATTACTGTTCACAAGCATTTCCAATAAAAAAAAGCTATTTAGAAGATCTAAATTATTGATTTATAGTATAAATATGATTATTTTTATATGCACTCCAATGAAAAGTAAAGCTATTTTAATAATCTATTTATATTTTATTATATTCAATATTCATACTTTTAATTGTTTTTAGAAAAGCTATTAAGAAAAAGTTTAGTTTGATGAAAAAAATCTTTAAATAGTTTTTTTTAATATTTTGACTTTTCTAGATATGTAGGATTAATTTGTTTTCGGAAAATCCATTTTAACTCTCCCACTAAAGCTAAAAAATTAAAGAAGAAAAGCTAAATAAATTTAATTTTTTAGTTTTAGTTTTTCTTCTGGTTATTTAATTAGAGATGTCCTAAAGAAAATTGCATACTAATTGTTAGAAAATAATATAAATTATACCTTAAGATTTCACCTAACATATTAATCTTTTGAATTGAGATAATTTTTTGACATAATATTAATATCTTGATGACCAAGCGGTCATGAATTTAAATTTCACCATCCTTATTTATATGATAAAAATTAAACATAATATAGTATCAACCTGTGTAAGTTTTAAATTTAAAAGGTTTTTATTTAAGGGGATATATTATAAAATAATATAAATAAAAATTTAAAAATTCATCTAAAAATTTAAATTTTTAGATTAACACTAGCTGAAAATCTAAAAATTAGGTGGTTCAGTAGATTTCGCATCCTTTAACCTTTGAAACTCCACTGGATAAGACATTCCTAGAAAATCCTTCCCGATTGCATCAAAGACAATCGGATTTTGAAAATGCCCATAGCTGGCAGACACTATTATTCAAATCTTTTTTATTAGAAGCGAACAAAATAGTGAAGATGATCGATGCCGGAAAGTCCGATTAATAAAAGATACGGATTTATATTATTCAAATCAAGTTGATAGCAACATGTATGCATTTGGAATAAATGGATCGGTGCAAATTTAAAAAATGTCTGGTTGTTTCAAATGATCTGTCCATTTGAAAATAATTTTATAAACTTAGTTCAATGTTTCTTGTTGTTTTATGATTATTTTGATTATTTTTCTAGTTAATTTTGGAATTTTAGCTTAATTTTGAGTTTTATGCTATTTTCCTATTTAAATTAGAATTTTGTAATCTCTTTTTTATGAAAATAAACTATTAACAAATTATTCAATAATAAATTTATAAATTAGAATTTATGTATGATTCTTCTTTCAAAAATTCAATCTTATTTGATTCATATTTCTAGGTTCGGCCGCGTGCGTCTCAAGAGTTCAATGCATTAATCCTTCATCTACTTTTCTTGGGAAAACATTAAGATATACAAACAATTTTGTCTTAAACCACACAGAAAAAAACCTCACCATATATGCCCTAAAACTCCAACCTTCCTGAAACCAAAATCAAAACTACGAATAGTATATTTTCTAAACCCTAAAACCAAAATCAAAAACCTTTACACCGATCTGTTCTCAAGCTATAGAAATAGTATATTTTTATTTGTGTCCTCCTTAAACTGCGAATCATGGCTTTGCCTATGAGAGAGGTCACCAAGTGATGTAGTTTGTCTTATATGTCCACTTCTAAAAATTTTCTTTCTTTCCATTAAAAACATGTTTGGGAACGCAATGTAAACCGCGTTCTTAAAAAATTTAAATTTTTTTTTGCTAAAATTTAATGTAGTTTGTACGTTTTGGATCGTTTTGATGTGCTGATGTCAAAAATAATTTTTTAAAAATAAAAAAACATCATTGGCATGCATTTCGGTACAAAAAGTTATTTAAAAAGTAACTACTACCACACTGTCAAACATCCTCTAAATTAAGTAGTTTGTAGTGATGTATGTCGAATCTTGATTTTAATTAACCAACACTAAATAATCTCGATTCTTTCAACAATAAAAATGTTCAGGATTATAGAATTATAGTAGCGGTAGTTTTTTATTTAAAAATACATTAAAATAATTTATTTTTAATATTAATATATTAAAATAATCTAAAAATATATTAAAAAATAAATTTAAATTAATTGAATTTTTATATAACACGGTTTGCACAGTGTTTTCAAAATAAATTTCACACGCTAATCTTGACTTGAGAGACATAAAGACGGCTGGTAGAGTTTTTTTTATGAATAAAAGGTGGTTTCTTGATATCTTAAATTTAGAGTGTGTTTGGTATTATGGTAGCTGTTGTGATTATGGTTTGAAAAAAAACTGTTTTATAAAAAATATTTTTAGTTGAGGTTAATTTAGAAAAATATATGTTTGGTTAAAACTATGGTTAAAATTGAGGTTGACCAAAAAGTAGTATAATGTGTTTGGTTAAAAATACTTTTCAAATTGAGGTTATAAAATAACTAAAAAACATATATATTAATATTTATAGTTTTTAATTGAAATATTATATATTTAACTATTGCTATTACATCATGAAATAAACAATACTTTATATAAAATGTTTTTTATTATTCCATTAAATTATTTGCAATTCCATCATGCATAAATTTCATCCGACAAGAACTACAATTTCATGACTTGCGACAAATTTATAAATATAATGTGGTGGTTGACGCGTACCACCACATTCAATAGTTTTTTATTATTCCATTAAAATGATAAAAAAGTATAAAAAATAATTAATTAAAAAAAACACAATTCTAAATATCACAAAAACCTATTCATACTTACAACCTAATTTCAAGACATAAATCAAAGTGTTAGGTCCACACATATAATCCAAAATCAATTTTTTTTATACATATAATAAAACTAATTAATTATTAATACCTTTTTATTTTAAAAATTATTTATTTATTCTCTATGTATTTTCTTGGAAATAAATTAAAAATTAAAAAATGTTTTTTTATAAATAATACACAAAATAATTAATTTTTTAAATAAATTTTATACAAGAAATATATCTCTTTTCCAAGGCCATCATAATTTTTTCTAAAATAATAATAAGACGTTGTCATTATCATGCTTATTTAATATAAAAATATCATAAGAAAACAATGACATCAACTAATTTGGACTTACCACGGATGAATAACCATCATAGGAATTTCTGCATTCAAAAGCTTCTCTCTCTTTATTCTTATTCTCTACTTTCCACGCTTTATGAACAGCAGCCACAGCAAAAACAAGGCAGACTTGCTTTTGCTACTCCTGTATTTGGAACGCATATTTACATGGGACCCATGCATCAAAAAATATGACTTGTTGTTAACCAAACACATTTTAATTATGAACCAGCTAAATGGGAACACAACCATTTAAACAAACAGAGTCTAAGACTCTGTTCGTTTATTATCTACTTGATAAAGTATCAGGACTTTTTAGCATGACTGATGTACTTTTACGCAAAGATGATGGTGTTAGGTATGCTATAGATTAACAACTAGTTTTATTTTTCCCGTGTCAAATATTTGGAAAAACAAAAAGGGAAGACAATGCGACTTTTTGTTCATACTGATGATGCGATTGTTTTATATATGTGCAAAAGGCAGAATTCACTTGTTCATACATCGATTTGATATATGGTTTTGCGATAGAAATATAATTTAGATTCTTGAAGATGATATCTTCTTCCGCAGAGTCCAAACATCATCAATAAAGAATGATTTGGTAGTGGAGAGTGGGACTGATTCTTGGCATCTTTTATCTGAGTCGGATGATTATATGTTAGAAATCCATGCAGCGCAAAGGCACTAACACAACTTTTCATGGCGGTGCTCTCCGGTAGCTAGAGACAAATTAGCATTTAAATAACTCTTCTTTCAACAAAGGGTTCGCACAGGACTTGAAGACTTTTGACGTTTTCAATGTTTATCCTTTATTTCCTTGGAAGAATTCGAGGAAAAGTTCTCTCTAAGAGGTTGGTACATGAGGATTGTTAGGGGAAATTATTTATTTTTTAGTTATTCTTATTTTTATTTAATTTAGAAAAGTATTTTTGTTTATGGTGTTTATATATTTTTTTATTTTGTTTAGAAAATCAAATATTAATTGTTCTAAATAATTATTTTTTTCTATTTTTTTTTGTTAGACACTATCTATGGTGTCTAGGATTTTTTGTTCTCAAGCTCATCCAAATTCTTTCTTTCTTTGTATTTGTTTTTTTCTATTCAGATTCAGATAGTCAAATAAGCATTTACATAGTTTTATTAAATAAATAGAATTACTAAATAATTTAAATAAGATTCATATAATTAAGCAAGGCAATTAGAAACATAATAATAGTGTGTAAACCTAGCATCTCTTTTTTTTTAATTAATATGGATATTCATATCAGCTTGCGCGCATTTTAATTAATCCCACGAGCCTTGAAGTTAATGATCATATAAGCGTTTAATAATTCTAAAAAACCTTAAATTTATAATTATTAAAAAATAAATTCAAAACATAACCAGGTAAATTATCGTCTAGACCTCACATCTCTTTCTTCACTGTCAATGGTCTTAAATTATGGAATGGTGGGTTGCATTTGCGCGTTATTCCACTGGATGTACATAGCCTCTTTCAAAACTAGAGTTGCTTTTTGATCATTTCTAAAAAATATGAAAGTGAATCCTCCTTTTGGTCATTTTTAATCCCATAAAAGATAGTAAATGTTTCCTGATTAATTAGATGGCCTTGTCTCTAGACTAACTTTTTAATCTCTTGTGGAATCCACCTGGAGCCATTTTTTCTTCTCATGAAACAACATGCAATTTAGTCATTCTTTAAGCAAGTTTAATTTGGTCCTATCAAGTGGGGTTATTTTTAATCTCTTAAATCATACAAAAGGTGTGTTCATTAGTTGGCGAGATCATGGTTGTTCAGGTTAGTGTTTTGTTTTTTAGTTTCGGAATATTTTGGCATGTTCTTTCAAGGTGTGTGTATATATTCAAAATATTAATTCAACAAATATATATATAATTGTAATTCAAATTCAAAAATAAATTAATTTGAAATTATGCAATTTAAATTCCAAACACAAGTAAAAATATGAGAGTTGACCCAATATAAGTTGATTAACTTGACGGATCCAAAGACAACATGAGTGACTGGTAAAAATATAGTTTGACTCAAAATAATTAAATTCAAGACATCTTTTTTAAAAAAAAATATTGAGATGACAATATATTAGATCAACCCAGGTCATTAAACCATAAAATAATCGAAGTCTACTCAGGTTAATTTGTAAAACTGATCCTGATCATGAGACTAGAATAAGTTCAAAGAAAACAAACTGAAACAAATGAAAAAACTCAATTCATAATCAATAAAATATTAAAAATATTTAATGATGAAATTGAAAAAAAAATCAATTGAAAAAAAAACTCAAGTCAACTAGATTAACTCGTTAAACTTGTGATATAGATAATGAGATTGAGATAACCATTAAAAAAAAGAAGCAAACCATGATAAATTATAAAGACTAATCTCCAATAAATTAAATGTTAAATGATAAAATTAGAGAAAAACACATGAATTTAAAAAAAAATATACCAGCTATTTTAAATGGAACATAATAAAATTGACAATTTTAATATGGAGTTATTTTTTCTTCTCATAAAATAGGATGCAATTTAGTCATTTAATCAAGATGAGAATTCTTTAATTTTGTCCTATAAAGTGGAGGCATTTTTATTTACTTAAATTACAGTTAAGGTATCTTAATTATCCTTCTCATAAAACAGCATGCAATTCAATCATTTTCAAGCAAGTTGAGAATTATTTAATTTTGTCCATTAAAGTGGTGGCTAAATGGCTCGGAATTAATTTTCCCACCTTTTTGGCGTTGTCCTATCGCTGTATAAAATATTTAAAAACCCCGTATATAACCTATCGCTGTATAAAATATTTAAAAGCCCCGTATATAATAAGCGTGGAGTCATTTTTAATGTCTTAAATTAGCTGGCGTGGACTCATTCTAATCATTTTTATATTCCCCTATATAGCATAAAATTTAATCGTGATATGGAAAACGGTTAAAATTATATTTTTAAAAAAATTTAAATTTTTTATTTTAAATTAATTTTTGAAATATTATTAGATGTTCTAATTTTAAAAATAATTTTTTAAAAATAAAAAAAATATTATTTTTATGTTTTCTAAACATAAAAATACCTTGAACCAAGATTATTATTATACTTTTAATCTAGAGTTATTCCTTTAGTATGTCCTATTTATAAAGGAATCTGGATTGGTTTTTTTTTTTTTTTTTAAGTCAATGGGTAGTCATTCTTAATCTCTTAAATTGTAGTAAATGTATCTTTCATGGCTGTCGAGGAATCTGTCTGGAGTCCATTTTTTCTTCTCATAAAACAGCGTGCA
>Ga0325410_1004697_pt1 | contig 15213 bp, 10 predicted proteins | sample PopdelMetagenome_16_FD_206182 | JGI IMG/M metagenome (GOLD analysis project Ga0325410, IMG submission 206182) | Populus deltoides microbial communities from Bellville, Georgia, United States - Xylem-PdIQD-R3 | ecosystem: Host-associated > Plants > Phyllosphere > Stem > Wood/Secondary xylem...
ATCTGATGAGTGTTCAGACAGTAACAATTGTAAATCAAACAGTAACAGTTGAAAGTCAAACAGTAACGGTTGGAAAAGTCAAACAGTAACAATAGGAAAAGTCAAACAGTAACGGTTGGAAAAGTCAAACAGTAACGGTTGGAAAAGTCAGACAGTAACGGTTGGAAAAGTCAGACAGTAACAGTTCAAAGTCAGACAGTAACAGTTCAAAGTCAGACAATAACAGTTGAAAATTGGACAGTAACAGTTCAAAGTTAGACAGTAATAATAGACTTTCATGTGAATACTATAAATAAGAATATAAAAGAATTGAGTCATACGAACACTTGTATATTGAGATAGTAACTCTGAAAATATACATGATATATGTATGTATGTTATTATAAGGAAATGAAAATGCATAAAAAGTAACATATGAGTAATGGATGAATATGAATTCTCTATAATATCGGCTTGAAAGAATCATAAAAAAAAAAAAACTTCCTTGTGATTCAAAAGGAGCCACCAGGATTAGATCTTCTGTTAGGGGAGGTCACGAGACAGGTGAAGCAGGTGAGTGATCTTCCCTCCTATTTGCACTTATACAATTTAGAATCCTTCTGGTGAATGCAATTATAATAAATATCATGTTCAATATAAATAAAGCCTAGTGTATTTACAAGATTAGCTCTGGCTAATGGCATCCGTGATAGGATTGCCGGGATATGATTTACATGATTAGCTTCGGCTAATGGCATCCATGATAGGATTGCCGGGATATAATTTACATGATTAGCTTCGGCTAATGGCATCCGTGAAAGGATTGCCGGGATATGATTTACATGATTAGCTTCGGCTAATGGCATCCGTGATAGGATTGCCGGGAAATGATTTACATGATTAGCTTTGGCTAATGGCATCCATGATAGGATTGCCGGGAATATGATTTATAGGATTGTCGGTAAATGATTTACATGATTAGCTTCGGCTAATGGCATCCGTGATAGGATTGCCGGGAAAATGATTTATAGGATTGCCGGGAAATGATTTACATGATTAGCTTCGGCTAATGGCATCCGTAATAGGATTGCCAGAATATGATTTACAGGATTAAACCTTGCAATGTCATCCAGTTTATGCAAGTAAATAAGATTATTCAATTAAGAATATACAAATGAGTGTTAATTGGGTTTAAAGGATTTACAAGCAAAATATAAGTTTTTTTGGTAGAGTTCTGATGGAGTCGATAGAAAGCTAATACTTCATTCGTATTCATTACATGAGCATACATATATTCTTTATCAACATAATGGTATGTTTATTTATGTAACAGGTCCATCAAACATCCAGGAAGATCATTAGTTTAGGACTCTACTTTGTGAAACTTATGTAAATATTTAACTTAAAACAAAAGGGAATTAACATGTTTAGGTAGTATACTTTTGTGCAAACCTTGATGTATTTATAAAGGTTCAGCTTAGCATGTAGTTTCTTAGTTATCTTGTAATTAACCCTTTTGAAATATTTAAGAACACTTCTTATTTTGTAAATACTTTCTTTGCATGTTAGTACTGCTTTTCCTTTAAATTTCATGATATAATGTGTTGGACTATGGTCATATTGAACTTACTCGTAGGTTATATATATATATATATATATATATATATATATTGTGTGGATTGTATGAGGTGTGGAATTATGAGGTTTGATATAAGGTCCGGAATTAAGCGACCTGTGATGATGGGTTGATTAAGTAAACTGATAGTAGTCGATAACTTGGGATGTCCTAAATGCAAACGAAACTCTGCTGATTTTTGGAAGAAAAATAAATAAATTTACCCTTAAATAAAGAGGATATGTTGGAATCTTTTAACATTGATCGAGTCGTATGGTCGGACTATTACAGTTGGTATCAGAGCCCTGGTATAGGTTCTGGGAAGAAATCAAAAGAGGTTGTTGATGTTCATTAATTTATTGCAGGATGGTACGTACCCGTCAAGAGATTAGAACAGATCTATCCTCTGCAGGGAGGGGGAATAGAAATATAGACTTTTTCGAGGGGCAAGAAGAGAGCCCTTTGGAAGATACTGCTTCACATGCACTGGTAGTATCGACTCAAGCAGGGCATGAAGAATTGTCGGGGCCTCAAATTAGACAGGCATCAAGGCAAACTGGGGATGTTCGACCGACCATGTCAGCCCCGGGGGAACGAGTGGAGGAGCCCCCTCAGACTACACCTGCAGGGCCATCTGTTTCTTATGTTGATCCAATGCTCTTGGCCCAGCTAGTCAAAGCAGTAATGGAAGGTATGGCTAATGCTACCACTCCTATGCCAGCACCCCCACCTGCACCCATCATACCAACCGTTTCAGAAGCAGTTACAGCTACTAATGACGTGGTACAACTAGTTCGTTTGGTGAAAAGTATAAGAGAAATGGGTTGTAAACCCTACTCAGGTGAACAGAATGCTGAAGTGGCGGGAAGGTGGATTAGAAAGGTGGAGAAAACCATGATTCAAATTAAGATACCACATGACCTGTGGGTAGATTGTGCTACTCAATTACTATTAGACGGTGCTATGACTTGGTGGGAGACAGTTCAGTTGAGGAGGTCTACAGAAACCCTATCTTGGGATGACTTCAAGATAGAATTTGAAAATCAATATTACTCCAAATATCATCGGAAGAAGAAGGAACAAGAATTCCTAGCTTTGAGACAGGAGGGAATGTCAGTACTCGAGTATGAGAGACGATTTCATGACCTCTCACTATTCGCACCACATTATGACCCATCAGAACAACACATGATAGAAAAGTTAAGGGATGGCTTCAGACAAGAATTGAAGCAGGGGTTGATTGCTTTGCAATTCAAGATAGTAAGGGAACTGATTGAAGCAGCACAGGCCTTGGAGGCTTGTATGGAAGAAGGCCAACAGAGTCATGGGGGTGTAGGAAAACGAAAGGATATGGAATTTTTAGGCAGGCCACCACTTCCAAAGAAAGGTAGAGGCGAACAGTTCCTTCAATTCAAGAAGAAAGGAGGGACGTCAACTAGCTTCCGATAGGATATCAGTGGGAGGTCGGGAAGTGGTCAGACCCGCTCCAGGGCTACAGCTGCAAGGGGGCATAATGATTAGAAGGAAATTGGCTACCCTCGATGTGCTTAGTGTGAACAATGACACCCAGGGAGTTGTATGGTTTCTCCTGGATGATGCTATATATGTCGAGGAGAAGGTCATAAGTGGAAAACCTATCAGTACTTGGGAAGAGGATGTCATCACTGTGGTGAGAAGGGTCACTTTCAAAGGGAATGCCCCCAGTTAAACACTGAACAGCCTCAGAGACCTAGGCAGCAAAGTCAGAGTCATCAGCAGTCTATCACAGTAAACAGACCGGGAAGGTCGACTCAGTCAGGAGCTAACACAAATAGGGGACGACCCAGAGTGCAAAATGAAAGGGATCAAGGAAGGGTTTTCCGTATGACCCAGGAGGATGTCAGAGCAGCATCAGATGTGGTGGCAGGTATGCTGCAAATGAATGACTATCAAATGCATGTTTTGTTTGATTCTGGTGCCACTCATTCCTTTATAGCAAATAAAAATGTAACCAAATTAAGTAAGCAAACAAAAAGGGTAGAAAAAGGATTTATTATTGGGACACCTTTGGGTGAAACTGTGGAAACGAATGTTGTATTTGAAGGGGTGGGAATTAACATTAATGGGTGTGAACTAAAAGCAGATTTAATAACCCTAGAATTAAGTGATTTTGATATAATTCTAGGTATGAATTGGTTGGGCAAAAATAAGGCTCATCTAGACTGCTTTATAAAAACAGTAACCTTTCAAGGGGCTAAGGGTGAAACAATGGTCTTTAAGGGGGAGAGAACTTCCAACTTTCCAAATATGATTTCGGGTATGGTTGCAAGAAAGCTACTAAAGAAAGATTGTACAGCATACCTTGCCTATGTGATAAATTCAAAAAAGGGTAAAATAGGATTGTCCGACATTCCCGATATATTTCCGGAAGAATTGCCAGGACTGCCCCTAGAAAGAGAAGTTGAAATCACCATAGATATATTGCTTGGGGTGTCTCCTATAGCCCAACCACCATATAGAATGGCCCCAAAAGAATTGGATGAGTTGAAAATTCAATTGCAGGAGCTTTTAGACAAAGGGTTCATACGACCAAGCAACTCACCTTAGGGGGCACCTGTATTATTTGTGAAGAAAAAGGATGGAACGTTGAGGCTTTGCATAGATTACCGTTAGCTGAATAAAGTGACGGTAAAGAATAGATATCCACTTCCGCGGATAGATGATTTGTTCGATCAGTTGAAGGGTGCCAAAGTATTCTCGAAGATTGATTTAAGATCAGGATACTACCAAATGCAAATCAAGGGGCAAGATGTTTCGAAAACTGCCTTCAGAACTCGCTACGGACACTTTGAGTTCTTAGTGCTACCCTTTGGATTAACTAATGCTCCAGCACTTTTTATGGATTTAATGAACCGAGTATTCCAACCATACCTTGATAAGTTTGTTGTCGTATTCATCGATGACATCTTGGTTTACTCCAAATCCTATGAGGAGCATGAACAACACCTGAGACAGACACTACAGACTCTGAGGAGCCGCCAGTTGTATGCCAAGTTGGATAAATGTGACTTCTGGTTAAAAGAAGTTACCTTTTTGGGGCATGTAGTGTCTTCAAAAGGCATTTTTGTGGACCCTCAGAAGGTGGAAGCAGTTTTGAGATGGGAAAGGCTTACTACGGTAACTGAAATTCATAGTTTTCTCGGATTGGCAGGGTATTATAAAAGATTTATCGAAGGGTTTTCAACGATAGCAACTCCATTAACACGACTCACCAGGAAGAACATAAGATGGGAGTGGTCAAAGGAGTGCGAGGAGAGCTTTCAAGAATTGAAGAGAAGGCTTACTACTGCCCTCGTACTAATCCTTCCATCCAGAACAGAAGGCTTTGTAGTCTACAGTGATGCCTCAAGAAAAGGACTGGGTTGTGTTCTAATGCAGCATGGAAAAGTAGTTGCCTATGCATCGAGACAACTGCATGAAGTCAATTATCCAGTTCACGACTTAGAATTGGCAGCAGTAGTTTTTGCTTTACGAGTATGGAGGCACTACCTATACGGATCCCAGGTCCAAATTTTCACGGATCATAAGAGCCTTAAATATCTGATATCGCAGAAGGAGTTGAATATGCGACAACGGAGATGGGTAGAATTAATTAAAGACTACGACTGTATTATAGATTATCATCCAGGAAAAGTGAATGTCGTCGCGGATGCTCTCAGCCGTAAAGACAAAGTGATTAGGAGTGGACCAACGACTTGGAATGAGGAAACCATGATGGAGCTAAAGAGATTGGGGGTAATATTAGGTGTGAGTCCGGAAGGATCCTTAATGGCTCAACTAAGGGTGAAGTCAGGATATCGAGAGCAAATATTAGAGGCATAACTGCATGATGATGAGGTGTCAAAAGTGAGAATCAAACTGGAATCGGGGGGTGAAACTCTTTTTCGAATGGGTGATGATGGAATAATGATGTTGGGGCGACGTATGTATGTGCCTGACAACAAAGCCCTTAAACAAAAGTTACTACAAGAAGCTCACGAGTCTAAGTTCACTGTACATCCAGGTAGTACTAAGATGTACCAGGATATGAAGCAGTACTACTGGTGGCCAAATATGAGAAAAGAAGTGGCTGGTTATGTGGCAAAGTGTAGTATTTGCCAGCAAGTAAAAGTAGAACATCGAAAACCGGTAGGGCTGTTACAACCATTACCAATCCCTGAGTGGAAGTGGGAGATGATCACAATGGACTTTGTGTCGGGACTACCCAGAGGAAAGAGGGGAAATGATGCAATCTGGGTCATTGTGGATCGACTAACTAAGTCTGCCCTTTTCCTACCAGTAAAGATGACAGATCCAGTTGACAAGTTGGCTAAGATTTATGTGAACGAAGTTGTAAGGCTTCATGGAGTCCCAATATCAATTGTTTCAGACCGAGACCCAAGATTTACTTCACGTCTCTGGCCGAGCATACAACGTGCCTTGGGGACAAATTTGAGTATCAGTACTGCCTTTCATCCACAGACTGATGGCCAATCTGAGAGAGTGATTCAGATCTTAGAAGATTTACTTAGGGCATGTGCTTTGGAATTTGGTGGAAACTGGGAGGAGCACCTGTCACTAGTAGAATTCATGTATAACAACAGTTATCAGACAACAATTGGAATGGCCCCATTTGAGGCTCTTTATGGCAGAAAGTGTAGGACACCCTTGTGTTGGGAAGAAGTTGGGGACAGAAAGCTGTATGGGGCGGAATTAATACAAATCACTACTGAAAAAGTGAGGATCATTAAGGATCAAATGAAAGTGGCTCAGGATAGACAGAAGAAGTATGCAGATATTCGAAGAAGACCACTTGAATTTTGTCCTGGAGATAAAGTATTTCTGAAGGTAGCTCCATGGAAGCACATGCTGAGATTCGGCATGAAGGGGAAGTTAGCTCCGAGGTTCATTGGACCATTCGAAATCCGAAAACGTATTGGACCTGTAGCTTATGAAATAAACTTGCCCTCACAGTTGGCCAAGGTTCACAATGTATTCCATGTTTCTTTACTGCGAAAAGCCGATGTAAACCCTTCAAGAGTGTTACCTCAAGTGCCAATGGAGGTAAAAGAAGACTTAACACTTGAGCTAAGACCGATAAAGATACTCGATTGGGGCGAGAAAGAACTTCGTAATAAGAAAGTTCCCATCATCAGAGTCTTATGGTGAAGCTCTCAAATCGAGGAAGAAACATGGGAGAGAGAATCAGAAATGAGACGAAAATTCTCCGACTTGTTTATAAACTCAGTACATCACTTAAATTTCGAGGACGAAATTTATATTAGGAGGGGAGAATGTAAAACCCGGGAAAAATAATAAATAAATAAAAGTGAAAGAATTCATGCATATGATTAAATAAAAACAGAAATTCAGAAATTTTTGAATATAATAAACCCGGTACTGTTGAGGGTTAGATTTAATTGTAGAGAATAATGCACTTAAAGGAAAAAGGGGGTCTAAATGCAAATAAGGGAAAATATAGAGTATAAATACTCTCTCCTCACCAAGACAATCGGTAGGAACCATAAGGAGAGAAAATAGGGAGTTTTATACCCATTCTCAATAAATCAAGAGAGAAACACTAAAATTTCAAGAACCCATCCAAGATTAAGAGCTTAAAGATGGGATAAACACTTGAGAGCAAAGGATTACCAAGAAATTGAATAAGAAGAAAAGACAGGAGGGAATTTGAACAAGAAGAAAAGAAAGGAGGGAGTTGAAAATCTTCAACTGGTTGAAGATCAAAATCTTAATTTGTACCGGGTAAGGTATTCTAAACATGATCTTAAAAAAATTCATTTTTTGAATTCGATGAAGAATTGATGCCTTGATATTGAATCATAGGTTAGGGTTCTTAGACTTAAATTGGAAAAAAAGTACTTATTGTTGAGATTAAGTTAAGTCATGTGTGTGGTATGTAGTTTATGAAAGTATTGTGTGAAGGGGAGGGGGAGACGAATCTGGACAGACTTGTCTCCTAACTTTCGATGAGATTTCGGGTAAGAGGATGAGGGGACTAGGATCGGGTTCCCAATAGAAATTGTAGATTTAAATGTTAGCTAACGAAGGAAACTAGTCTTGCTCAATTTGGAAATGTAGAACTCCAGTTATGGGTTACCAACTGAGACTGAGTCGTGACTGATTATGTAGGGCAGTAAGACTAATTAGTAAATGAACAATTTTGACAATCTTGGAGGCAAAATTGGGTTCTCCTCCCTCAGAGAACTAGTAGCCTCGTGTTTTAGTTTTCTAACGAGATCGATCTCAGTTAAAATGGAGTTTTAGAACTTTAGATATAGTTAAAAATCTGATGAGTGTTCAGACAGTAACAGTTGTAAATTGGACAGTAACAGTTCAAAGTCAGACAGTAACGGTTGGAAAAGTCAGACAGTAACGGTTTGAAAAGTCAGAAAGTAACAATAGGAAAAGTCAAATAGTAACAGTTCAAAGTCAGACAATAACAGTTGGAAATTAGACAGTAACAGTTGGAAATTGGACAGTAACAGTTCAAAGTTAGACAGTAACAGTAGACTTTCATGTGAATACTATAAATAAGAATATAAAAGAATTTAGTCATACGAACACTTGTATATTGAGATAGTAACTCTGAAAATATACATGATATATGTATGTATGTTATTATGAGGAAATGAACATGCATAAAAAGTAACATATGAGTAATGGATGAATATGAATTCTCTATAATATCGGCTTGAAAGAATCATAACAAAAAAAAAACTTCCTTGTGATTCAGGAGGAGCCACCAGGATTGGATCTTCTGTTAGGGGAGGTGCGAGACAGGCGAAGGAGGAGCGTGATCTTCCCTCCTATTTGCACTTATACAATTTAGAATCCTTCTGGTGAATGCAATTATAATAAATATCATGTTCAATGTAAATAAAGCCTAGTGTATTTACAAGAATATACAAATGAGTGTTAATTGGGTTTAAAAGATTTACAAGCAAAATATAAGTTTTTTTGGTAGAGTTCTTATGGAGTCGATAGAAAGCTAATACTTCATTCGTATTCATTACATGAGCATACATATATTCTTTATCAACATAATGGTATGTTTATTTATGTAACAGGTCCATCAAACATCCAGGAAGATCATTAGTTTAGGACTCTACTTTGTGAAACTTATGTAAATATTTAACTTAAAACAAAAGGGAATTAACGTGTTTAGGTAGTATACTTTTGTGCAAACCTTGATGTATTTATAAAGGTTCAGCTTAGCATGTAGTTTCTTAGTTATCTTGTAATTAACCCTTTTGAAATATTTAAGAACATTTCTTATTTTGTAAATACTTTCTTTGCATGTTAGTACTCCTTTTCCTTTAAATTTCATGATATAATGTGTTGGACTATGTTCATATTGAACTTACTCGTAGGATATATATATATATATATATATATATATATATATATATATATATTGTGTGGATTGTATGAGGTGTGGAATTATGAGGTTTGATATAAGGTCTGGAATTAAGGGACCTTGTGATGATGGGTTGATTAAGTAAACTGATAGTAGTCGATAACTTGGGAAGTCCTAAATGCAAACGAAACTCTGCCGATTTTTGGAAGAAAAAAAAAATTTACCCTTAAATAAAGAGGATATGTTGGAATCTTTTAACATTGATTGAGTTGTACGGTTGGACTATTACAGTCAGGGTTAGAGAGTCACCACCTAGTAGTTTGGTTCAGGATCACTAGGAAACCCGGATATACTGGTTGTGGCTAAGGTAGGTATTAACACTCCTTGCACACCCTACTTTAGATAAGTTGCATTGTGTGGTTTGAATATGGTTTAAAGGTTTTGATGAGTTCATAACTAGTGACCTGTCTATGTTTTAGGATGAGGATTTATTTGTGTGCCCAAATGAATTCTTATAAAAAGTATCTATATAGGTGCATTGACAGGGTTCATGTATCTTAAAAGGCAGAAGGATTTTTCACAATTTGTGTGTTATGGTTAAAAATACTTTCAATTAAAATTAATGAATATTCAGAATAATTCTGAGAATTTTCTAGTCAATTTATAATATTTAAATATCAGTCTACTTGTAGGTTCAATGTTTATACCGCAATGTTGATCATTAATTCTCATGAATTAAAATTTTAGAGGTTATTGAAATATTTACCTAATTCTTATGGATTTAGTAAATTGGTTATTAAATCCAAAATGCATGCAAATATATATTTTGTAAATAATTGGCTAAAACACATGTGTGTATATATATATAAGCAAAAACATGATTTTTGTATTTTTGCAATCAAAACATTTGCATTTTTTTTTCTTTTTATCTTTTCTATCACAAAATGAAATTAAGTAATGAAAAAAATGCAATACATACACATTCTCCTTTTTACTATATATTACTTCCACATCTAAAAATTACACATGGTTACAAAACACCAAAAATTCAAATTTCTAACAATAATTTAAAAAATTTCAAAATGGACCTTTTAAAATTCAAAAATAATTTGGAGAAGTTGTTAGAGCTCGGGAATAGTGCTGGAAGATTTTGAGGTTGGAGAAATGGTGGCTACATGTGACACAATCAAAAGATTGATGTCTTATCCCAAGTGCAGGAGTGTCGAAGTAAAAAATAACTCGACAAGACTTGGGTCGAACCACAGGGAGGTAGACTATATAAAATTATAAACAACAAATGAAAAGGAATTGAAGAGAACTTTTGAGATGTGATATTGATGAAAGGATTTAACAAGGATAAAACAATTGTCAAGGTTAAAGGATCCATTAATGGTATTTCAAAAAAGTATAGTATAAATTCTTTTTATTACTCAACTGGAAACCACATACAAAGGAGGTTCTAATCGGATTATAAATTATTAACATGATTATATTAATTATCTTATTTGAGTAATGCCAATACTTGTAAATGTGGTCAATATTCATGGTGATAACTTATGTTAACAACAAATCAAGTTCCTTTCATAGCACAAGTGTCGGTTATACCATACAGTAGGCTATGAAAGTGTCAAGTATTTGTTGTACTAAGGGTTGTACAACACAAATGTAGATTAACCATTTAACAAGCAAGGTATTAATAGTGAGTAAGATAACAAATACAAAACATGTTAGTATCAAACATTAAAGTCCATGTTGAGTTTATATTATACTTATTCTTGCACCATTAGTGTACCCTTTTCACCTTGACAAAATTAACTTAGCTAAACATCATGAAGAAGAAAAACATACATAAACAATTTAAGAACATAAACATGATATAAGTTAACTAAGTATAGTAAAGGAAATGAAAAGCATAAATAAGAGATTAATATAACATAAAATAAAACTTGAACATTACAAAATACAAAGAGAGAGTGTGATCTTGATCTGAACACCAAGATATCTAAATGTATGGCAAATGCCTCCTTTTATAGGCTAAAATTCAGAACTATTGATTTGATGACTAATTATTGAGTGAGTGGCCCCCTCTTGACTTGGTGATAACCATTATCTTCTTGTCTGAACAAAACATCATTGCTAACATCATAATTTGAACAGATAATCTTCATAAAAGTTTTGGGCATTTGTCTCAAATTTCCAACAAAATATGAATAAGCTCATTTGAACTTCTAGAACTCGAGATATGGGTTGAACACTGAACAATGTCGGGGCTGCAGGACAGATTCCGACTTCTCTTTTGTTGCTACAATTGGAACTTGAAAACGACCGTTTTGAATCTTGGACTCTTCATGAAAGTTTTAGGCCTATGTCTTAACTTTCCATCCATATAAACCAAACGTAAATCCATGTTCTACAACTCCAGTTATGATTCAATAACTGAATGATGTTCTAGTTTGAATTGAACCAACATCTCTTCTTTAAGCTTAGCCCTCTCTTTGTCTTTTCACTTTTAATAATTAAACACATCAATCAATCCTTTAAATTATGAGATATGTATGCATTCAAAATGAGCATTTACCATAAATTAAAGATATCTTATGTTATCAAACTTGTTATTATAAAACATGCTCAAGTTAGGGAATTTAATGATACTTTAAGTGCAATATGATGATATAAAACCTTAATAAAAATACATTTTTAAATACTAATCAACATGTGTATCCAAGTGCCATTGCCACTGACAATGCGTGGAACCATGTGCTGCTGCTGCTGAAGAGATGGAAAACAAGGTGGATCTGAAATAGGTTCTTCTTCTCTTCCATCTTGTGCCAACAGTGAGTGTCACCTGACCTATAAGACAAAGAAAAAAAGGTACAAACAATAGCTTTTACTTTTATTCCCTCTTTTTAGATCTCATTCTTTCTTCCTCTCAGTTTGCTTTTTCTTTTCTTCCTCCTTAGGTGGCTGCTGCTGCTATCACATGTGAAGGATATTGGGTGTTGCCATGAGGAGTTGATACCTTTTTTGGTGGTTTCAAGTGTACTTGTCATTGAGAAAAACAAAATGAAAAAGAGTTTGAAGGCTGCTAGTGTTGGATTTTAAGGGTGGTGTTATGGTGGACAGTGAGTCTTGGAAGGGGTTGTTATTGGTTGGAGCTGCTGGCATTCATAATGATCTTCATAAAGACAATATAGGGGCGTTGCGAGAAATTGTTAAAGCACGTATGCCCACCATTACCAAGCAGACACTCAAATATGAGTTGGGTGTTTCACTCATCTAAACCTTGACCAATAGTCATAAGGCAGATCATTAATCCCCCACCTAATTCAGAAGCTTGTGTGTGCTTGAAAATTTAAGACATGTGATGCATGAGACAATTTTATACAATACATCAACAAATATATATAGAATTTAAAGCATGTAAGCAAATAAAGGAAATGCATATTAATAAATAAACACACAAACCCAACAATAAAACATAATATCAGAAATAAACAAAGCTTAGTTCACAAAGTGTCCCTAGTGGAGTCGTCATTCTGTCGCACGTGGTGCAGCGTCACGGTGATATGTCCACTCTTGGAATGTAACTGGAAAATTATGGAGACAAGGAATTCTTGTCTTTTATCAGTGAAACGAGGGAATGAGAGTCGCCATCTAGTATTTTGGTCACTAGGAACCCTAACTAGTCTCTAAGATCAGGCACGGAGACTGATTGCGTAAAGGGAAGGTATTAGCACCCCAAATACACCTTACCTAAGGTAAACTGCATTGTTTAATTGTTTAATAAAGGCTAAGGTATTGTTGTGTTTTCTAATCGTTGGTTTGTCTAAAGTTTAAGATAAGTCCTTAACGATAAGGAGATCCTTATCTTATCGGGTAAAACCTAATCGTTCTAATGTTAATAAAATAGAACTACCTTTTTAATATTAGGAATATGTCATACATATAAGTTCATAATCCAAAATATTAAAAGAAAACAAAATAATTTTTTTGAATGTTTTGAAATATTGGTCTAGTTCTCATGGTTTTAATAAACTGGTTATTAAAGCTTAAAATGCATACTAAATACATATATTTTTGATGTTTTTATTCTATGAAAATACAATATGAGTTTTGTATCTTTGAGAGACTTGGGCTTAAGCATGAAAACAAGATATTTTTTTTGTTTTTTTCTATATATTTTTTTAACATTTCAGAGAAAATCAGGTATTTTATTACTAGATTTGTATCTTTACAGTATAAAAATGCAAACCAATAACAAGCAAAATTGATAGAAAAATATGCGAGAAAAACATAAACTTTTTTAAAGGATTTTTTTTAATTTTTTTGGAATTTTTTTGTTGTTTTTTTAATTAATATATAATATTATGTTATATAATACTATAATAATAATGGGATGGGACCAACCTAATCATGTGGGCTGAGCCCAACCTATTTGGGTTAAGTTCGGCCCAAAAAAAAGAGCTAGGCTGGCATTGTTTGGCCTAGTGAACAGTGGAGGAGGAAACTAAAGAAGAGGAGGAGGAGGAATAAGGGAGAGGGGCAACTAACTTCGTGTGGTTCATGGTGACGTTGTATGGTGGCGTTGTATGGTGGCGATGAGGAAATCTGGCAGTGGCTCCAGGTATTGCTGCAAAAAAATGGTGGAGAGAAAGAGAGACTTCTGCTGCTAGCGAGGGAGAAGGATAGATCACGGGGTTGCTAAGAGTGTTCTCTTCTTCCCCAGGCAATACCAAAGGGTATGCTTCTCCCTTATCTTCCTTTGTTTCCCCCTTTTTTTTTGTTTTGTTCTCTCTCCCTTATTCTTCTATTTTTTCTTTTTTTTGTTCTTTTCTCTATGTCTTTTCTTTTTTTTCTATTTTTTTCTTGTCTTTTTGTTTTGTTCTCTCTCCCCTATTCTTCTATTTTTTTTCTTTTTTTTTTGTTTCCCCGTCCCACCGCCTGGTGAGGGGGTATTTATAAGGGGTAAGGGGAGCGAGAGCTACCCTACCCCTGTCTAGTCATGGTGGAGGGGTAGGGTGGCTGGGGCGGCCTTTATGCAGTCACCACAGAGCCGCCTGTATGGCGTGTCCCCTCTGCCTCTTTCATCATGGTGGTAGGCAATGCGGGGGGTATGGGTGCTGTTAAGGTTTTTTAGGCAAGTGGGAGGGAGAGATAGACGCTACAAAGTAGGGAAAGAAAAACCTTCTTCCTCTACCTTTACGTGTCCAAAGGAAGAAGATGGCAAACAGTGCCATCAAAATGGCACCGTTTGCTGCCTTTTTTTTTGTTAACAGTGCATGAAACGACGTTATTTTGTACAAAACACGCCATTTCATTTAAAAGAAAATTGCACCAAAACATGTCAAATTCCAAATCAATCCTTAATTTTCGATTTGTTCTTTCAAGTCCACAATTTGATTTTAAGAATCAATTCGATTGCATCCCTGACAAATTCAATCGTTAGCCCTGAAGTTGGCCGCCTTTTTCACTTTAGTCCTTGGTTTTGAATTTGTGCATTTTAACCCTCAATTGATCAATAAACTTCTATTTTTTTCAATTTAGCCCCTGATTCGGTCAATTCCGACCCTTATATTTATGCGTCTTTTCTAGTTTGGTCATTGGTTTCAGATTTCTTCAATAAAATCCCTAATTTCCCATCAAACTTCAATATTTATGAAATTAAGACCTTGATTTGACCAAATTAACTCTTAAAAATTATAATTTGATCCTTGAACTTTAATTTCTTACAATTAAAGCCCAAATTGACTTAAAAATCAATTTTTCTTGGAATCAAACCTTCAATAAAATTTAATCGAGTCTTTAAACATCTAATTTTGGATTTTCTTCCCCAAATTGAATTTTTTTTTTGTCAATAGGGCCTTCATCAATAAAAAATATACCGTTAAATTTTAATTTTTGTATTTTTTGAACTTTCTCAACCAATTTTGTTGTCATTTGTTGGGCACTTCGACATCCTCTTCTCACTACTATTATTTTTTTTTTGTTTTCTTCTGAATATATATTTTTTGTCTTTTTTGTATTTTATTGTTTTTTTATGTAGGGCCAAAAAATAGGTAACAACAAGGAGCATCATTTTTGGAGAAGCGATAAGGAATCCAAAACAGTGAGGGAAACATAGGTTGGTTGGTGTCTGGGTTTGTGGTGGTTATGGGTTGCTAGGTTGTCGGTTGAAAGGCTGGGGGAGTGAGACTGGTTTGGGTTGGTGCTAGTCTAGAGGAAA
>Ga0325410_1004698_pt1 | contig 15212 bp, 4 predicted proteins | sample PopdelMetagenome_16_FD_206182 | JGI IMG/M metagenome (GOLD analysis project Ga0325410, IMG submission 206182) | Populus deltoides microbial communities from Bellville, Georgia, United States - Xylem-PdIQD-R3 | ecosystem: Host-associated > Plants > Phyllosphere > Stem > Wood/Secondary xylem...
CACCATTAGCGGCCGCAGCGCCGCCCTCATTGTTGACCATAATAAACCTCCCCCATCAGCAGCGTCTGTTCTCCTTCGATCTCCTCAACCGTAGCGACCAAAACCGCCGCCCACGAACGCAGGAGATCAGCCCCACAGACGCCATCTCCAGCCCCCTCATCTCTGTTGAACCGAGACCCCCGCTCTCTTCTTCATCTCCATCACAGACCCGCTGCCGTTCCCTGCGCACAGGAAACACTCCCTTCTCCTCCACATCGAGGCCTGCAAGCACGGCCACGGACACCGCCAGATCTACAACCGTCAGATCAACCACCTGAAGCAGAGGAGAAAACGGAACCTATAAGAAAGCAAATCTGCAGTGAAACAGATCTAAAAGAGAAGGGAGAGAAGCAGATCTGGAAGCAGTGAAAGAAAATTGAAACAAACTACTGGTTGTGTTTTTGGTTGTTTTTTGCAGGTGACCACCGGTGAGGAAAGTGAAGAGGGGAGGAAGCCATTGCAGATCTCCCTTTCACGCGCCGCCACAGTTCCGGTGGTGCAGAAAGCCTTCTCTGTAATTCCAGATTGTTTTGGGGCTAGTTTTGTAATTTTGGTTTGTTTAATTTACTGTTTGTTTAATTTTAAATTTTGTGGATTTGTAACATGCAAATCTGGGTGTCTAAAAAAATAATAAAAAAGGGTGTATAAAAAATTAATAAAAAAAAGATGTGTGTGTTTGTATTTTTATTATGTATGTTATTGAATCATTAAATCAAAAGAAAGGCAAAAATAGAATTTAATGTTTAATTTGCATATGGTCTAAGTATTTTAATGACAAATAAAATCATAAATCATGTTGTATTTTTCTTGAAAAGGTAAGGACATAATTGGTTTATTAAAACTTTAAGAATTTGGTTAATAAGTTAATTTTTAAATCATATTAAATTATGAAGTAGTTTATTTAGATAGGATACGCTTGGGTGTTAATATTTTTCCTAGCAATTACTAGTTCATTTACCCTTAAAATTCTGACAACGACCAATGCATCTGGATTTTTTTAATAACTTTTAATTAAATACCAGATATTAAATATTAGGTTGGGATTTCTAAATTAAGCAAAATGAATGAAAAATTGCCATAGAACGTTGCCCGAGCGACGTGTGATAGCATGAACAATATCTGCCAAGTTCAAATGGCATATTAGATGCTGTTACGTGGCCAAAACCTTGCTTCTAGTTGTAAGGTGTGACCTACTCTTCTTTGCAGAATATTATTCGCTATGTTAAGCTCAACCTAGCTTCTAAGTCTTACAATTTTGTTCCTAGCAGCCTATAGACCCAAAACATGTCCTACAAGGTTAGGTACCAACTGCCTTAATATGCCCTGACTCTGGACACTCTTCTTTCGATGTGGGATGTTACAATCCCTCCACCTTAAAAACGAGCCGTCCTTGGTTCTAATACCATATGTAAGGCTCAACCCACTCCCTCTTGCAGAATATTGTTCGCTATGGCTCAGCCCAACTTAACTTCCACGCCTCACGGTTTTGTTCTTGGCAGCCCACAGGTCCCAAAATACGTCCTACAAGGTTAGGTACCAACTGCCTTAATATGCCCTGACTCTGGACACTCTTCTTTCGATGTGAGATGTTACAACAGTGGTCGAAGAGTTTCGGCATTCTCTCCACATACAAGCGACTCATGTGGAAAAATAGTTACCGGTTTGACATGTGTGGCCTTCTGTTTTCTTTTTTCTCCTCTCTCCTATTCGATTCAAGAAAATTAAATCAACCCCTAAGGTTTGTTATTCTTAAAATACTGTCCCTATTCTCCTTATAACAATTCTTTTATTTAAAATAATTTATGAAATTAAATATTATTTTCAATTTTATTCACAATAGATTTTTTTCATTTGTCGGATTTGATTCTCATTTTTTTAATTACTATTTATTTTGTTTGAGATGGTTTTTGAAATTAATTTTTTTTTAACAATTTAATCCTCCAACATTCTTTTCATTCACTTTCGATGGGATTTATCTTTCTTTTTAACATAACAAGGGTTGCCTCCGGTTTATTTTCTTTTTATCTTTGTTAAATTTAGCTTTTTTTAAAGGAATTTTGTATTTTAATTAAACTAAATTTATTGATTTCATCCTTTGGCATTTTATTGGGCAGATGTTCCATGTCTATAATTTAGCTGGTTATAAATTTGATAGATTAACGCGGGTTTATAAGGTTTACCCAAGTTTGCTTGGTTTTTTTCTTCTTTTTTTAAGTTCATTTTTTTCCTGTTTCATCTACCAGCATTTTGGTATTTTGTTATTCACTTTCTATGAGATTTTTCTATGGTTTTGAAAGTAGCTCGGATTTTTTTAACCTTTGTTGAATCTAGCATTTTGAAAAAGAATTTTATTTTTTAATTAAATTCAATTAATTGCGTGAGAATAAGCATGAGATGCTCATTTCATGGGGTTTTGTTTTTGTATGCTTTTCAAGTCACTGCTTTGATATCATGTGCAATCTCTTTTCATTTTCTAAATTCTTAGATTTTTGTTACTCCTTTTGAAAAGTTGATATTGCATAAACATTATTTTTTATGTTGGTAAAATTTAACAAATTAACCCGGTTTGTAGGGTAGGGCATGACATATATATAGTTAATATACTAAAAGGCCTTGGCATTTCATTGTAGCAATGAACAATTAAATGCCAAAGCCTTTTTCACCTTGGTCCTCAAAATTTACGACTATTTTCTTTTTTTTAAAAAAAAAATTTAAACTTTGTTTTTTTTTTTCAATTTTATCCTCCAACACTGAGTTTACCGGTATTGAACTTCATAATCTATTTCAATTTTCTTTCTATAGAGTTATTCCAGTCTCATGACCCGTGTTGAAAGTTTTACGGGTTAGCCATGTTGACTTGGGTTATTTTTCTTTTCTTTTTTTAATTAATTTTTTCTTAACTTCATCTTTCAATATTGAGTTGATCGGAAACTAAGCTTTATAATTGTTTTTTGATTCGTTTTCTATAGAGTTATCACAGTCTCATGACTTGAGTCATAAGTTTTGTGGGTTAGCTACGTTGACTTGGGCTTTTTTTATTTATTTTTTAATTGAATATTTTTTTCTTCAATTTAACCCTTCTACTTTGGATTGATTGAGAATTGAACTTTATAATGTTTCTCGATTTGCTTTCTATGGAGTTATCCCGGTCTTCTAACCTAAGTTTGACATGTTAACCTGGGTTAACTCGTGCTATTATTTTTGTTTGTTTTTTAAATTGAATCCTTCAACATTGGTTTAATTGAGAATTGAAATTCATAATTTTTTTTATTTACTTTCTATGGGGTTATCACAGTCTTATGACTTAGGTCACGAGTTAGGCCAGTTGACTTGTTTTTTTTGTCATTTTTTTAATTGATTTGTTTTCAATTTTATCCTTCAATATTGAGTTGATTGAGAGTTAGACTTCATAACTTGTTTCAGTTTGCAATCTATGAAGTTATCTCAGTCTCATGATCCAAGTCATAGGTTTGATCGGTTAACTCGAATTAACTCAGGTGTTTTTTTATGTTATTTTTTAATTGATTTTTTTATTTCATCCTTCAATATTGGTTTTGAATGAGATTGTGCTTCATATTTTGTCTTGATTTGATTTCTATAGAGTTCTTCAGGTCTTGTGACTCAGGTTTAACATGTTGACTCAACTTAGTTTTTTAGTTGAATTTTGTTTTTAATTTTATTATTCAATACTATGTTGATTAATAATATGATTAAATATTATTTTTTATTTGCTTTCTATAGAGTTATTAAGGTCTCATGATCTGGGCAGTGAATTTGGAAGCTTAATCCGAATTGATCCGAATAGGTTTAATGTGTTGTCATTTCAATATTTTAAAAAAAGATTTCGCCTTGATTTTTTTCGAGTCAAATTATGTTTTTATTGATCATCTAAGTTGTTTTTGAACTTGCAAAATCAATCAGATCAATCTTCAAAAAATTTAATTATTTTTTTTTGCTAAAGAACACATTAATAAATATTTTTTTTTGTAAACAAAATTGAATTAAACTATAACATATCACGAACATTAATCTAACTAGCATATTGGCCCGCGCTCCGCAGTGGGTCAATAACAATTTTTTTACAAACGTAAAAAAATATTAAGTGTGTAGAGAATATTTTAAGTGTCATGAGTCTGGCGATCAAGCCAGACTCAAGAGACTTGGATCTGATGGCACGACAAACCCAAAAGACTTAAGTCAGGCGGCTATGCTAGACATAAGCCAGTTGGGCCTCACAACTAAGCCAGGCCTAAAGTTGTTTTTAAACTTGCAAAATCAATCAGATCAATCTTCAAAAAATTTAATTATTTTTTTTTTTGCTAAAGAACACATTAGCAAATATTTTTTTATGTAAACAAAATTTAATTAAACTATAACTTATCACGAACATTAATCTAACTAGCATATTGGCCCGCGCTCCGCAGTGGGTCAATAACAATTTTTTTACAAACGTAAAAAAATATTAAGTGTGTAGAGAATATTTTAAGTGTCATGGGTCTGACAATCAAGCCAGACTCAAGAGACTTGGATCTGATGGCACAGCAAACCCAAAATACTTAAGTCGGGCGGCTATGCTAGACACAAGCCAGTTGGGCCTCACAACTAAGCCAGACCCAAGAGACTTCGGTCTGGCGGCTATGCCAGAACCAAGAGACTTGAGTCTCTTTGTTATAAATGTTTTTTATTTGTTATAAGAAAAACATTTAAACTACCTCTAAAGTATTCTAAATATAAATTATAATTTTTTTTTATAAATATTTTATACTTTTCTAAATAAAACTTTAAAAGTATCCTAAATAATAGTTTTTATAATTGTTTTTTTTTTAAAACATTTACAATACCATTGAAGTATCATAAAAAAATGTTAATTAATTTTTTTATAATTGTTTTCTATAAAAAAACATTAAAACTATCATCGAAGTATAGTAAATTATTTTTTTATAGTTTTTTCTATTTTTTATAAAATAATTTAAACTACCCTTAAAGTATCCTAAATAGAAATCCTAATCAATTATTTTCAAAATATTTTTATAATTTTTTATAAAAAAATATTTAAACTACCCTTAAAGTATCATTAAAAAATGGTAATTAATTTTTTTATAATTTTATTTTTTATTTTTTTATAAAAAAATATATAAGGTACCCTTGAAGTATCCTAAATAATATTTTTATATTTTTTTATATTTTTAGAAAAAAACATTTAAACTACCATTGAAGTATCCTAAATAGAAATACTAATTAATTATTTTTATAATTATGTTTTATTTTTTCTATGAAAAAAATTAAAACTATCCTTGAAGTATCATAAATAGTTTTTTGTAATTGTTTTCAATTTTTTATAAAAACAAAACATTTAAACTACTCTTGAAATATCTTAAACATAAATACCATTAATTATTTTTTTTATAATTTGTTTCTATTTTTTAATAAAAAAAATAGCATTTAAACTACCATTGAAATATTCTAAACAGAAATTATAATTAATGTTTTTTTAAATTTTTATTTTTTTATAAAAAAATATTTAAACTGCCCTTGAAGTATCAGAAACAGAAATGTTAATCATTTTCTTATTTTTTTTTAAAAATTTAATCTACCCTTAAAGTATCCTAAATAATATTTTTATAAAGTTTTTTATGTTTTATAAAAAAAATTTAAACTATCCTGAACAAAAATCCTAATTAATTTTTTTATAATTTGTTTTTTATTTTTAGAAAAACAATTTAAATTATCATTGAAGTATCCTAAACAGAAATTCTAATTTTTTTATAATTTATTTTTTATTCTATTATTTTTTTATTTGTTATAAAAAATAAATTTAAACTAACCTTTAAGTATTCTAAACCGAAATGCTAATTAATTTTTTTTTTATAATTGGTTTTATATTTTTTGTAAAAAAGCATTAAAAATATCTTTGAAGTATAAACAGAAGTGCTAATTAATATTTTTTATAATTGTTTTTATACAAAAACATTAAAATTATCCTTGAAGTATCCTAAATAATTATTTTTATAAATGTTTTGTATTTTTTATATAAAAAAACATTTAAACTACCTTTAAAGTACCTTAAACAAAAATGCTAATTAATTTTTTTTAATTTTTTTTCTATTTGTTATAAAAAAATACATTTAAACTACCCTTGATGTATCATAAACAGAAATGCTAATTAAGTTTTTTATTTTTAAAAAATATTTAAACTACCCTTGAAGTGTCCTAAATAATTTGTTTTATAAATTATTTCTATTACTTATAAAAAAATATATTCAAACTACCCTTGAAGTATTTTAAACAAAAATGCTAATTAATGTTTTTATAATTGTTTTTTTTATTTTTTATACAAAAAAATTAAACTACCCTTGAAGTGTTTTAAATAATTTTTTCATATAATTTTTTTCTTTTTAAAAAAAAATTAAACTACTCTTGAAGTATCCTAAATAGAAATATTAATTATTTTTTAAAAATTTTTTTAATTTTTTTTTTAAAAATAAGTTTGGCAGTCATGCCTTGACCCAACACAGTTCATCAACTTTTGAAATAAAAAATTAGAAAAGGCAACGCCCCTCATGGTCTTTTGAACATCTACAGTATGATCCACAATGCAAACACTCTATATACACTGTACCGACATAATGATTTTTCATCACGTTTTAAAATATAGTATAATGAGAAGTTATAAATAGACTTGTGTGTTGTTTTACCTTAGACCACCACATCAACTAATCTGTAACAAGACAAAAACATGTGAGGAAATGGTAAGGTCATTGTCCCTTTTCGAGGGTATTTGAGAGAGTAGTAGTTGTTGATTTTCAAAGTGTTTTTCGCTCGGAAAAGCATTAAAATAATTTTTTTATTTTTTAAAAATCCTTTTTTCTTCGAAGCAAAGAAAAAAATAAAAAAAATTTAATTTTTTTCAAAAACGCTTTTGAAACATAAAAACAAATAGGGCCGCGTAATAGAGTCCATATTGGACTGCTTTTTATGTCTTAATATACTTATATTGTCCCGCGCTCTATCACGGGTTGAATCAATGTTTTTTTAAAATTAAAAAATTTTAAGAACATGGATATTTTTTAATAGTATTATTAAACCTGATCAAATACGTTAATTTTAAAACCTCTCGACTCAACTTTTTGTCTAACTCAAGTTTTTAATTAAACCGTATGAGAGCTAGCACGTTTTAAATCGATCAATTTTATAGGTCTAAATGCAACATTGATGATCGATAAAAACATAACTTAGCTTTTAAAAAAACTTCAAGATGATAATTGTTTTTTAAAAAATATTGAGATATGATCGATCTCGACCCTCCGCGACCCGGGTCATGGACTCTAGTGGGTTTCATAACTTTTTCATAATTTTTTTCTATTTAATTATATGATAAAAACAAATGCTTAGAAAATTGAGCACTAACCTAAAAAGACACTTATTTGAGACAATTATTCCTTGAAAGCAAACAAAAATTAATAATCCAGTTTTTCCCTAACCAATCCAATATTAAATGATGAAATAAAAAAAATAAAAAACAATTAAAAGACCAAAAACAAAAAAAGCATATCATATCGGTGGGTAAACTCGTCAAACTTGTGAATTGAGTAAGTCGGGTTAGTACGTCAAACCTCTGAATTGAGTTATAAACTCCATTGAGATAATAATTTTTTTAATCTATTTTTTATTTAACTATATAATAACAAAAATAAATGATTGTGAAATTAAACACCAACTCAATACCGAGATTTTTTTTAGGTCACGATAACTCCATAAAAGGCCAAACAAAACTAATTCTGAAATTGAATTCCCAATTAACCCAATATCTAAGGATGAAAAAAATAATTTAAAAATGTCAAACTTGCTAGACCCATGAACCAAGTTAACCAGCCAAACCTGTGAATAGGTCTATGAATTTTATAAATTTAATAGCATAACTTTTTTACGAAACAATTTATTTTAACTATATGAGAAAAAAATAGACGATAAAAAAATCAATTTTAATTCAAAAAACACTCCACCAAACTCGTAAATCAGGGCAACCCGAGTTACGCTAGTAAACTTGCAAACCATGCTAACCTTATAGAAAGGTAAATAAAAAGAAACAAATTATGAAGTTAAATTCTCAATCATCTGAATGTTAAAAGATGAAATTGATTGTCGCACCCTTGCGCGCGGAGCGCGGGGACCCTTGATTGATTTCGGGTTATTTTGTTTTTTTGTGTAAAAGGGAGTCGCCACCTAGTATTTGGTCACTAGGAACCCTAACTGGTCTTTCAGAGATTCTAAAGTAATGGATTGGTTGCGTAAAGGGAAGGTATTAGCACCCCTAGTATGCCCTACCTAAAGGAAGCTGCTTGGTGTTTGGTTTGCTTTATAATTGCTATAGTGTTGATGTTTTCTAATCCCATCAGTTTTTCTAGGTTTGATTCAAACTAAATTTATTAAGATAGAAATTCAAGGAGGTTCCATGTGCTTTAAAAGTTTATTTTCCCCTTAGTTGTTCAAGAGTTTGTGACTCGTAAATCGCAAGGAGGAGGGACAAAAATTTAGAAATCTAGGGTGCTTTAAAAACCTATTTTTTTGTCTTAGTGTTTTATACTCTCACGGCTCGTAAACCGTGGAGTAAAAAATTGAAATGTCCTCGATTATAATCAAGGCTTCTTTCAAGGATGTGTGCAGATTTATTATTCCTAGAAAATAATTTTGGATATTTACCACTCTGGGTTTCTTTATCCAAATATTAATAGTGAATAATAACAAACTATTCCCAATAATATTTTGGATATTCATCCATTAAGGATTTCTTTATCCAAACATTATCGGTGAATAATAGATGAATTCCCCCCAAAATAAGATTTTTATATTTTTCGGAATATTGGCCAATATCCTTTGGAGTTTTACAAACATGTTGTAAAATCCAGAAATGCAAGAAAATAATTTTTGTTGTGTTTAAGAAATCCATGCGAAAACATATTTTCGAAACTTCCAATATTTTTTTGTATAAAAAAAAGAGTGTTCAAAACATGTTAGGGTAGTGGCCGTATGCAACACACAAGAAAACAATTTTTACATTTTTATCGAAACGCAAACATCACAATTAGATGTAAACATCAAAATGGAAAGTAGCAAGCCATCATACATATTATAAGAATTACAAGAAGCTTGAAACAATTCGTAACAAAAACCCTTCAAAGCCAAATCAACTTAAAATTTTGTAACTAGAAAGGAATAAACCCGTATGCATGAGGGAGCCACAGTTTTAGAACTAAAATTTTGAAATCAAACCCCTATGTCCGTGCCTCACAACCCTATTATTTCCTCACCTTAAAAACAAACTGCCTTATTCATTTCACAACGCCAACAGAGAGAAACAAAACATAAACTTGGAAAGCATGCTTTATTCATGTATATAGGAAAAACAAGACCATGGCCGGCTAATCTCTCAAGAAGAAGGAAAAAGAAAAACGAACAGAAGAGGGAGCTGACGATGGAGAAACAACAGCCTCCCTCCTACGGTTCCTTATGAACCAACGAAAGAAAGAAAAGAAGAAAAAAGAAACAGGTTTTAAAACGTCAGGAACAACAAAAGGCAAGCGTTCATTGTAGTCTAAAATTGAAAATGAATGTGCAAAGCAAAGACAAAACAGGTTTTTAAAACGTCAACACAACAAATTTAAAGGCAGCAAATAAGGAGAAAGTTAAGACTTATACCTGCAGGTCTCAATGTTTTTTCTACAGAAGATGAAATGGAAAACCAAGCAAAACATTGCTGTCAAGGTTTAGCAGCAAATCTCCCTCTCCGTCTTGTCTTTTTCTCTCCTCTTTCCTCATAATAACACCCGAATGCAAGAAAGAAACTCTCTCTATTTACCGCGTTTTTTTTACTCTGCCTCTCATGTTTTTTTGTCTCCTTTTGCTGTGTTTTTTTCTGCCACTTACTCTCCGATTTTCTCTTCTTTTATGCTCTCTTCTTTCTCTCTGCCCCTTGCTAGGTCATTAGAGGGGTTTATATATAGTCCAACACATCTCTATTTAGGAAAGATTCAATGAATTAATTATAGGATGCAAATCCTTGCTAATGTGCAGTAAAAAATCTCAAAAAGAAAACTGAAATATTCTTATTCCTATTCTGATTTTAGCACTTAATTTCCATTAATCAAAGGGTGGTCCAACTCCTTTCTTTCCTTCCATAGCTGGGACCATGAGGCACCAGCTGTTTCCTTTAAAATGAATCAATAAAAACATGGCTTGCAGCTCTCCAATCAGCAAGACAAACATGGAAACCAGCAGGAAATTTGCAGAGGAAAAAAGGAAAGAAATTAGATGGGCAAGGGTGCATACTGCAAAGTCTTATTTTTCTTATTTGGTGTGGTAAAAAATCCTGTCATTTATGATGATCCAACCCCCCTCTCCAGCTTTCAATATCCTTCTTCAATTCAATCACTCATTTTAGTACTTTTCGATTCAGTCCTTGGTCCAAAAAAAATCCTTCGAATTAGGCCCGCGAACTTGGGCAAAAATCCTTCTCGCGGCAGGAATCCCTGCTTTCACACTAGATATTCAAACGGGAATATCTTGAGCTTCTGATATCGAAATCGAGCGATTCAAAAGCCCAAATTTATCTACGCATCCAGGACTACAACTTTGATGAAGGAGTCGAATTAAGATAAAATCATTTTAAAGAACAGAATCTGACAGTAATCAAGTGGTCAAAAAGGTTCTTGATCTGACAATGCTAAACATCCAAATCTGACTGAGAATTTGCCTTAAGAACAATGGACCTAATAAAGATGTACGTCAATTTTTCAACATGTCATGAGTGACAGAATATACCTAGGATGCTCAGATATCGTACGAAACCGAGTTAGAATTAGAGCTTAAGTTGGAACAAAAAATTACGATAGTAGCATAACCATTTTTTTAATGCAAATTATGAGGGATTTATTCAACCTTAAAGACCAGATAAAAAATGAATGAATTTAGCATTATGAAAACTCCTAATCAACCTAAAAAAACCTGATGATTTTGGTAGCAAAGGGGAAGGATAAAAAAAGCAGAAAACAGCTCAAACAAGGTTTTGAAAAAAAAATATTTCTTTCTGTGCTTTTATTAATCTTCTAGCGAACATAAGCTAAACTCCTACACTTTGTTCAAAAGAGGTATACACCGTCTCCAGCATGTAGGGTCCAAAATTGAGTAACAACATCGATAAAAAAAATTAAAAAAAAATTATAAGAAAAATTCAAAAACATTAAAAAAAAAGTAAGTAGAACATTGTGGATTACTATTGTCATTCACAGTACAATATGTGTGGGTGAACACTGGTTTTCTCACAATCTTTAATTTTTTTTATTTTATAAAATTTAATAACATGACTTTTCTCTAAAACTATTTTTTTAACTATATGAGAAAAAATATACTATAAAAAAAGTCAAGTTTATTTTAAAAAATAACCCACCAAACTCATAAACTGGGGCAACCTGGGTTACCTTAGCAAACCTGTAAACATGCTAACCTCATATAATGTCAAAATAAAAAAGAAGCAAATTACGAAGCTAAATTCTCAACAATCTCAATTTTAAAAGATGAAATCGACAAAAATAGATTTGAAAACAAATCATAACAAAAATTCAAAAGGAAAAAAAAAAGAAAAAGAAAAATAAAGCAAAACACTATGAATTACTATTATAATCCATAGTGCAATGGGTTGGGTGAACAATGGTTTCCCCAACATTCTTTAATTTTTGTTACTTCATAAAATTTAATAACATTTTTTTTCTAAAATTATTTTTTTTAATAATATGAGAAAAAAATAGACTATAAAAAAATCGAGTTCAATTAAAAAAACACACTACATCCAGAAACTTAGGAAACCTGAGTTACCTCGACAAACCCGCAAGCCACGCTAACCTCATAAAAAGAAAAAAAAATTACAAATCTAAATTTTCAACCATATCAATATTAAAAAAATAAAATCGACAAAAATAATTTTTTAAAAAATCATAACAAAAAAAAACAATATAGGGAAACACTATAGTAATCCATAGTGTTTTGTGAGGAAAGCTACAATGTTTTCCCCACATCATTAAAAAAAACACACCACATCCATAAACTGAAGCAACCTGAATTACCTTGACAAATCCGCAAACCACACTAACCTCATAGAAAGAGAGATAAAAGGAAAAAAATTACAAAACTAAATTCTCAATCATTTTAGTATTAAAAAATAAAATTAACAAAAATAATTTTGAAAAAATCATAACAAAAAAAACTTATATAAAAAAATAATGTGGGGAAACACTGTAGCAATCCATAATGTTCCATGACCCGATTATTAGACCAGGTCGACGACCAGGTCAGGTTTCAAAACTATAACTCCTGGTGTGTGGAATGTCTGGCACATGTCCAACGATGGTGATCGGAGAGGGGACGCCCTCACAATCTTTGGATGGCATCGAGAAGAAGGAAAAAAAGCTTGATATGTTAGCTCTAGTATGTAAGTGTTCATATAATCGTATGCACGATAAGTCAGTTATAAGATTTCTCTTTTTAAATTTTTTTTCAATTTTTGTTTTTTTCTCTCTTTTTTTTCTTTTTTTTTCTTATAAAATATAAAGTTAGTTTAATATTATGATAGCGATTATTTTTCAAAATATTTTTTTTGTTTTAAAAATATATCAAAATAATATATATATATATATATATATATATATATATATATATTTTAAATTTATTTTTAATATTAGCACATCAAAACAATTTAAAATTCTCAAAAAAATATTAATTTAATACAAATTATCACACATCCCCATGCAGCTAATCAGCGATTTTTCGTTATATTTGCTTGATTTGAGGTCTTGAAAGTCGCCACCTAATATTGGATTGAAGGGTTACTAGGAAACTCAGATGTACTGATCGCTGGTAAAAATTAGAGGGGTAAAGAACTGATTGTGATTAGGGAAGATATTAGCACCCCTAGAACACCCTACCTAAGATAAACTACTTTACGATTTGATATAATTTAAAAATTTAAAATATTAATAAGATTTTAATAAATCAATTATTAAATCTCAAAATAAATATAGAAACATATTCTTATATTTTCACAAGAAATACAACATGATTTATTTTTTCTTAAAATATTTAATCATATTCAAATTAAACAATTAATTCTTTTTGTTTTTTTTTATTTTTATTTTTAACAATAAAAGAAAACATTCATAAAAAACAAAACACCCATGCTACCACTACTTTTTTACTATACCCATTCTGTTACATGTTTACATAATAACATAACATGAGCTAAAAATTACAAGAAAGTTCCCTAAAAAGTCAGGTACAGTAGAGGAGGCCCTCAGGAACTGTGGAGCAGTGGCGGCCCGTCTCCTCCACACACAACCTCCACTGGCGGCGCGTGGGTTCACCCGCCACCGCGAAATCCAGGGGCGTGGGGAGATCTGCGATGGCTTCCTTCCCTCTTCATCCTCCAGTCGGCCGTGAGCAGCGCCGTTACCTGCAAAACACTCAAAAACACAAGCAAAGCTTCCGGTTCTCTCTTTTTTCAGATTTGCTTCTCCCTCCTTCTCTTTGTTCAAATCTGCTGCTCTCTCTGCTAGTTTTTTCGCTTCCTCTTCTTCTGTTTCAAGTGGCCGGTGCATGACCAAGGACTGCCGGTCTGGTGGCGCTGCCGGGTTGCTGCTGCCGCTGGAGGCTGTTCGAAGGGAGCCGGTCTGTTTGGCTGAGAGTTAGAGCGACCAATGGGAAGATGGCCGGAGCCATAATGGGGGTCGGCTCTTCTTTGAGAAGATGAAAGGTTGGTTTTTTCTCTTTGGCCAAGAAGCAGTGTCCTTTTGCTGGTGAGAGGGGAGGTCTCTGGAGATGGTTTTAGGGTCAAAAGGAAAAGGAAATCAGGGGCTCCCCGGCTGAAGGTTGTAGATGAGAATAAAATGGGGTCACAGTCATGGCTGAGAGGGGTCTCGTTTTCTCAAAATGGAGGGGCGGCCGAGAGATGGGATCCCTTTAGGTTTAGGGTTTTTCCTTTGTTCCCCCTGCTCATTTTTCAGCCCCCTTGCCTCTCCCCCTCCTTCTCTTTTTTCACTGTAGCATATATAGAAACAGTTTTGCTAGGTTTTCAAACTAGTCCCTCAACTTTTTCTTTCCTTTCCTTTTCTTTTCCTTTTTTTTTTTCCGTAAATTTTGATTTTTGTTATTTTTTGTATTTTTGAAAGCGAGCAATATCAACATCAACTCAATAAGAAAAATCAGTGATCATAAAATTTACGTGTTAAAAGTTGAACGTTCTAAATACCTTTAAAAATTTAAATTCTTTTCAGATGACGTTGAAAATGTTAAAAACAATGCAAATATATCAAAAATGTATTTTTTGAGGTTTTCATTATTTTTTTGGTTTTTTCTGTAAATTTATCAAAAACATGGATAAAAAATTGGGTAGCAACACAAAAAAAAAATATATTTTAAATATTTTAAAAATATTTTTAAAACATAAAAATAAATATACAAATACACAGCCTAGCACGCCCAATCCTGTTTTTCTATAGAGATAATTTAAACAGACATTAGACATTGACAAGATTATATGGAGATAATTTATACCGACATTAGACATTGACAAGTTCATATAAAAATAATTTATCATTAGCATATCCAAAAAGACAAAAAGATCCATTACAATCCATAGTGTTTCATTAAAAAAAAAAGCTATAGTATTCTCTCCCATGTTTTAATTTTCTTTAATAATAATAATAATTAATAATTCATGCTGTCATATCATAAATTACACGCAATAAAATGTATTGAATTATTATACACCATTTCTAGTTTAATGGCCCCATGAAGATTCCCACGCAAGTTTTTATTGAGGGAGAAAATTAATTCACTTTGTTGGTCCCATATATACTATGTACTATGAAAAGTCGCATCTGAAAAGTCGTATTATGAAACGAAACGGCAGACATTCATTATGAGTTTATTATGAAAAGTCGTATCGTTCTCTTGGTATTTCTATAAACGCAATAATCAAATCTAGACGGCAGACATTCACTATGAGTTTATTGAACAGCCCTAGAAAATGCTCAATGCTCATCAAATACGCAATAATCATGTTATATATGGATCAATTTCGAACACAGGCTATTGTTATATTATAATTGCTGAGGAAAAATTTCAAG
>Ga0325410_1004699_pt1 | contig 15211 bp, 5 predicted proteins | sample PopdelMetagenome_16_FD_206182 | JGI IMG/M metagenome (GOLD analysis project Ga0325410, IMG submission 206182) | Populus deltoides microbial communities from Bellville, Georgia, United States - Xylem-PdIQD-R3 | ecosystem: Host-associated > Plants > Phyllosphere > Stem > Wood/Secondary xylem...
GATTTATTTTACCTTTTCTTTTCAGTTTATATGATGAATATGTTTGTTCTCCTATGCTTATTTTTCCTATAATTGTTTATTTTAATTGCTAGAGTGGACTCTAAGTTATTATTGTAGACAATCTATTGCTAAGTTTGATATCAAAACCGGAGTTGTGGTATATGAACTTGTGAAGCAACTGAGTTTAATAATTGTGGCGGATCTACGTTATTAATCTTAGGGAGAACATTCAATCAAATCAAACATAGACTGCGGACAGTTATGTTTTCTTGATTAATCAACTTATCTAGTTCTTAAGGCTACCATTAAATTAAATTACTAGTGCGGACACTGTGGTTGTTTAATGGTTAGGGTTAGTTATACGGCGGATCCGTTAACTAACCAATGTTAAGAAAAGATAAATATTCAGAATATAAATTGATGTTTCGTTTCCATGACCAGTTCTGATTTCTGTAGGTGGATGTGTGCTTGTGACCAAGGTTTGTTCTCTTGATAATTTTCTGATTTTATTAAATTTCGTTTGATAGTTTTCTGTTTTCTTTTGCTTTAGCCTAGATAACGTCCAACCCCCCCCCCAAATTGCATATCATCTAGCATAAAAATCTGACTTGAACTTCCTCGTTGGATCGACCCCTTGCTTGCTCTATACTATCTTGTATGTTGTGTTTGAAGCTAGGGTAATTAATTTGTGCGACCGCGACATCGCAACCCATTTTAAAAGTCAAAATTAATGGAAAATCAGCTTAATTCACTCTAGATAAAAAGGCATTTACTGTCCAACAAATCAAACCAAAAAAATGTGATTGTTCGAATTAAGATCATAGAGGTGTTTTATATATAAAAAAGAAATTTCTAGTAACATTAATAAACCCTTAATAAAAAACAATTTCTAAAAAAACAGCTAGCTGATACAAAATCTACGGGAATTTTTTTTTTATGTTTTTCGAATAATCATATATAGAACCTCAAGTATGTAATAGTCGTCAATCCATGATTGCATTCATAAGGATAGGAGTGATTATTTTCGATTCGATTCGGTTTTTATTAAAAAAAAAATAACCAAACTAAAATTTTAAATAAAAAAACCGAAACCGGTTCAAACCGATCAGTTTCGGTTCGGTTTGGTTTTTTAGAAGAAAAATCAGTTCAAACCGGCTTGGTTCGGTTTTGTTCGGTTTGGCTAGTTTTTTTGTTTGGGTTCGGTTCGGTTTTTTCGGTTTCAGACTTGTAAAACCATAACCGAACCGGTCGGTTTTTTCAAAATTTTAATCGGTTTAATCAGTTTTTTTCACGTACGGTTTTTTTGGTTATTTTTTTCCAGTTTTTTCTATTTAATTGATTTTTTAATTTTTTTACTCATTCCTATAACAAACTGACTTAAACAACTTTATAAATAAATAAATAAAAAACAAGCAAGTTGCATCCAAGCCACATTCACATTCATGCAAAGAAGATAAGCAAGATTAGGGTCCATGAAAACACAAAATGATTTAAATATCTATATTAATAAATAAATAAATAAAAAGCAAGCAAGTTCCATCCAAGCCACGTTCACATGCCCACCTGTCCCATGCCCACCTGTCCCAGGAGACGTGGGCATGTGTTGCTGTTAAAAGTTAGAAGAATAAAAAAATATATAAAAAATGTTGCTGACATCTTGTTTTATTTATGTTGACTTGAAATGAAAAAAGAAAATCCATTGATTTTTTAGATCAATTGGAGTCTATTAGTGCTTAATAGTATGCATCCGTTCCTAGCTAGAGCAAATGTTAATATATGTTTTTTGGATATATTTTATTTTCTATAATTAAATGCGTTTAAAAAGAAAGTTTCAAACAATTGACCAATACATAAGATTTGATTAGTGATTAATCATGTTTTGACTACCATAATAAAAATTATTGAGTCTAATGAGATTTTCATAAGCATATATATCTCCATAAAAATAATATATATATATATAATATGATTATGGCATTTAATTGTGCGATAATAATGGGCATTTAACCTTGTTATAAAGTATTCATGATAATAAATATATAAATAATTTATTTTTCTAGGACTTCTAAATCAAAACAGAAGCAAATGGGTGATAATATATTAAATGAATATGACAATTCTAATTAATTTACAATATTAGTGTCAATTTTATTTTTATTTTTTCATTCAAAATATTGTATTAATTTTATATGTGTTATAGATATTTTAATTAAATATACACACGTGTGTAGTAAAAAGTTAAATATATTCATTAAATTTTTAAGTATTATTTATTATTTAAATTTAAAATAAGAGAATAAAAACTATATGGTTGTATAGCTTTGAATTCTCTCATCATGACTTTTGAACCAAACAAATAAAAATGTGGTGGAAAATGTGACAATTTGTGAACAATCGTTTGCCCCACCGAACCTCGTGTTTCCGGTGACGTCGCGTGAGGTTGGTGGGTTGACCATGAAAGAATCAAACTTGCCGTGTGGGGGTCCGGCTTTCCCGAGCATGAGCATGACTCGGATCTTACGGCATCGTCCACGCGCGGCCGTACAAGGCAACTACGGTCGACATTCTAGGATCTACAAAGTACAAACCATCGCCCACCCGGATCTGCAATAACTTCTATTTCGCATGGAAAATATAAAATGAAAACAGACCAGCCGAAACCATGCACATGAAAAGGTTGCAGAAACACCAAGCTTTAGAAAATCTTACATTGTAGTCCTAAAATCTTTAAATCTTTCTGTTTCACCCTTTGATTTAAAGTTTCTTTTATATTTAATACATGTTTTGCACAAAAAATATATTATTTGTCGTAACTCATTTTCAACCTCTATTTTCCAACATATTTTAAAAAATACAAAGATTTCCAAAATATTTCTTTTCCATGCAATTAAATCAATTTATGGTATTTTTGGCACTTTTGCTTATTTTATCATGTGACAATCTTTTTATAATATAGAATAAAAAATCAGATACTCTTGCAAAAAGTCTACTCAGCTAAAAACCTAGCAAACAAAAAAAAAAGACAACATGAGAAGATTAAGAAAAAAAAGTCTAGACATCAAAGTCTTCAAGTTGCCAATCTCCACCTTAGCAACTATACCACCACTACCCTCGACCGATGGCCACCCACTTTAATCGTCCCACTCCTAACCGCATCTGCAAGCCAGCTGTTCGTGGTAGATCTAACAAATTGTTTGATTTAGAAAATGCAATAAAAGACCAATTTTTATAATAACAAAATCCATCTTTCTCGTTCTAATCTCTCTACATAGTTAAAGGTAGTCGACACCTCTCGCATCAAAAGAGAAGAAGAAGGAGTTATTCACTTGATAGAGTGGCCAGTGCACCTTTGCCACTCATTGAAGCATTAAATGATGCCCTGCAAATTGATTAGTTCTTCATCCCATGAACTGTATGCACCGCCACTATATGTCCAAGTTCCAACAGTCTCTTATCGACTTCAACAGTTCTTAAATGTCGCTTTTAAACCCTAACACCTTTATTTTGTTTACTTTTTAAATGATTTGTAAAATTGTTTATTTTTTTAATATTGATAAATAATTGAGTTATGGTTCCACGGCGACCTCGAGGATATGAAGCCACCGGGGGATTGATATTTTGGTTGAGGTGGAAAAAGGATGGGTTTGAATTAATCCATTATTATGTGTTAGATTTTTCTTGTATGTTTGTAGTGTATATTCACTTAAACAAGGATTAGGCTACCTATTAGTAACTTTTTATCCGTGGATGTTGACTATGAGGTAATAGAATTGATTGGTATGCATTCATATATTTTGTTTACTTTTTAAATGATTTGTAAAATTGTTTTTTTATGTGCATTCATATATTATTAACTTTTTTTTTTGTTTTTTATGTATATGTTAAGAGCTTAACCTAGGGTTAGATGACTTATTCTCGACTTATATTTTTTAAGGTTGACTATCACATATTTGAAATGGCAACTAACTCAGCCCAGGATTAGGTTACTTTTTCTTGGCCACTGTCATTGGGTGTTGATTATTAGGTAATGAAATTGATGGGTGCATTTTCATGTTTCTTAGTATATTATTTTGATATTTTTATTTATTACGGCGTGTTAGCCGTCATATATACCCAAAGCTTATCTCAAGATTAGATGACACATTCTCAACTTCTATCTTTGAAGGTTGATTATCAAATATTTAAATTAGAAACTACAAGTTTATGGTAGGTCCAATGCCTCTCTTTTAACAAAGTGTAGATTAGGTCATCTTCGGGCCCAAATCTAAAACCACTCTTTAATTTAAATTTATAAGAAAAATGTTAGGTTTTAGTGATATCTAAGCATAACAAACACATGTCATTTTAAAATAAATAATTATGTAGCTTATCTTAAATAGGATAAATATGGTGATTATATCTTCCCTATTACATAACCAACCCTTTACTCAAAACTTTTGAAAAACTAGTTAGGGTTTCTAGTTATCATAAAACTATGTGGCAACTCTTGTTTTAAATTATACCCTTAATTCACTGAGATTTCTTTTACAATAATATTAACCAAGTGGATTTTTTTTGTTATCTTATTTTTAACTTTCTTTATATTTTCTCATTTTAACCCTTTAATCCTTTAATTTCTTATTTTATCCCTAAATATAGGGTAAGATTGGTAAATAGAGTACAAGATAAATATGATATAAATAGATTAAAAGACATTATTGGTGGAGATCTTGATATTTGGATGATAGTGACAATTGGTATAATTGTTTTCTTAATTTGATTAAAAAAACAAATTTTATAGAGAGAATGTGTCTGATAGGAAAAATAACACTTTTAGAATTATTCATTTGATGTTATAAAATTAAGTGTTAGAGTACTTTAAAAAAGTTGGGGGCACTTTAATAAAAATATTTAGAGCATGGACACTTAAATCGATAAAAATAAATATAAATAACAATTTTGTAGTTACCTATAAAAGTATACTAAGAAAAATAACAACTTGGCTAGTTATGGTATGAACTACAAAACTTGGTACCTCTAGGTTCATTGTTTAATCTTCAATACATTAGGTATGTCATCTTATTTATATCTAAAATAAATAGCACATGTCAATCATAGAGAACAATGGTTGTTTATCATATAATAGGGAAAAGAGTTGACGTTGATCATGACTTAAAAGAATTAACTTGGTTGAAAGAATCCTTGATCAACCAGAATAGTTGAAGAAGCAATTGACTAAAAGAAAGTAATCAACCAATAAATTTTGAATGGGCATCGATAATCGGGAGATATAGTTATATTTAGAATGGAAGTTCTTAATAGAATAGATGATCAAAAGTTATAGATTAGTCCAAGATTCAAGTGTGTATCAATAAAAGAGAAATTTAGTTTGTATTAAGATTTAATGAACATTTTTATCTTATATCAATATTTGTATAGGATTAGAATTATCTATCTAAGAAAGATTCAAACTTTGTAATAGTATAAATAGGACAAATACTACTATAAACGATACTAGCTCCATATATTTTCTTGTAATTTAATCCTTTTTTCCCTTGTAGGGTTTTATTGGTTTTTTTCTTTCTTGCTTGCTTTTATTCACAACATTCCTATATAGATTCATGTAGTTTTTGACTCTTTAAAATCATGTTATTTTCTGCACGGCGGTGTTTCTTAGAACAAATACATATTTTTTAATGTAGGATTGGAAATGCATGGACCTGCACATATAAAAAGCATATCACATGAAATTTTACAATAACAAGCACTCCAATAAGGGTGTTTGAAACAAGAATGTCTAATATTGAAGGGTATTTCCTAGTGTATCAGACATAATAACAAACACAACCTAATTGAGCGTGATATCCTTTAAAATATTATTCTTTCTTTATGAATAAATACAACCACATGCCAACTATTTAGCCTTATAAAACTTTTATCCCACTCCACAACCTACTAATAGGTAATTATATACCATATAGGTTGTGACACAACAAGGAAATCTCAAGCCCCTTGCATAACAATTTTTTGTTATTGACTAGCAATAGAAGGGAGAAATGATAGAGTTGAACTAGCCCAATACTTAGAGCGTGTTTGGCAGTGTGGTTGCGGTTGCTTTTCAAATAGCTTTTCGTGCCGAAATACATGCCAATGATTTTTTTTATTTTTTAAAAATTATTTTTGACATCAGCACATCAAAACGATCCAAAAAGTACAAACCGCACTCAATTTTAGCAAAAAAAAAATCAAAATTTGATGAAACGCAATGCCAAACAAACTTTTAAGATAGATTGGGCTAAAAGTAGGACAAACAATAAGACTTGCTTATAATTTTCATAACTCAATAGATTTATAAGTTGCACATGATCTTTAAAAGAATAAAAATTACTGATTTGAAGTAATTTTTTGATGAGGATAACCAATTAATAAGGGAACATATTGCCAAGTTTACTAATTAATATGGTAATGGTAGAACCACTTCTTTCATAAATTAAGGTTGTTTGGTTCATCATTAGCTAAAACAACGTTCCACTAGTTCTCCACATTGCCATCCCAGCTCAATCAATACTTGGAAACAGATGGAAACTCATTTTCATGAACACTTTTACATGACATAACTAAAGTTCGCATTGGTTGACTTAGCTAAAGTACTCTAAGATCTAGGTGAGGCTATAAAAAGTCATGACATAAGGTTTAGGACAATTAAAACTAAGTTTACTATAGTTATAATTGAGTAGAAGTACTTAAATTTAATGTTATAGGGAATGTAGTGGAACATAAAAAAGAGGTATGTGAGAACAATTACTAAGAGATCTACACCCTTACTAATAATGTTGCTCATAATAAAAAGATACTAGCAAAATAGGTAAACAAAAAAGCCATTAAAAGGAGCATATCTTGTTGTCTATTAAATAATATGTTAATGCACACTCATTGACTTATTTAGATTTTGATTAGGAATTTGATGAGGTCTAATATAGCTTATATTGATCATAGAAATTATAGATATAAGACTATTTGAGATCATGGTATTAAAAAACATAAAAAGGATACTAAACCAAGTAACAAAAATGTAAATGTTATCAAAATAGTCTAAGATAGAAAGTATTCTATTAACATCAAAATAGTGGAAGAAATATTAGACTAGTTGATGCATATAAGGCAAATTAAGCTCTTTGACAATTATATTATCCATATTGTTGATAAAAATTAAAAGATATAAATATTGTAAGTGTATGAATCTTGAAAACATGATATTAATAGTTGTGTAGTTTTCAAAAACCAAATCTAGAAAGCTTTAAAATGTAGATGCATCTATTTTTTTGGACAAGAAGATAAAAGTGGATGATGATCCATTTCTAAAAATCATTGCAGCAATAGTTACTCAAAAAGCTTGTTGGGCAACTTTAAAATTGAGAGTTATATAAGATAAAGGTTGATCAACCATAACAAAAGTTTGATCTAGTCACATATGCTAGTATTTTCAAAAATTATATAGATCATGAAAAAGCTAAAGGAATGGTTCAACAAGCCCAAGATATACCTTATAGTGAGGTGTATAGGTGCCCCACTTACCTATGATTTTTTTCAAAAGATGAAGACTTTAAGGGATAATATTGAACAAGTAATGCCTCAATGATGGACTAAAACATTCGGGACTAAAAGACCATATGATGGCACAAATATCGATCATAATATAAATTATTCAATCCTAATGATAAGGAGGATGATGAATTGTTTTAGCTATCATCAATATCTTCTAGATATAGAAAGGAGATTGAAATAGAAAATAGTTATACAAAGCCTGATTTAAAAGAATGTAATGCCTAAATATCTTGGTAAGGGGAGAGGATACATAGTCATACACCTTACCTAAAAAACAAGTTTTTGATGTTGTACAGACCAACAAGGTGATTGATAGCAAATAGACTCAAACACCAATTATGTTTTTTTATAAAAGGTATATTAGAATGATCAATATTGGATACACCTACTCTTATTTAAAATAGCAATATTGATCATAGGTTGATCTCTGTTAAGGATAAAATTACTAAATAGCAATAAACTTAGTAAAAAAAAAGGTGAAAAGAGTTTGCGTCTTTGTACCACCACCATCTTAAAAGATTGAAATAAACCATGATCTCTAAAAGATAAATATAACTAAAGAAATCTCTAAAAATACATAAAGTTATCACTAAGATGGTGAAAAAAAGTATGAAAAGTAGTTAACCTCAAACTTAAAAGGCAACATATGCTATTAAGATAAAAATAAAGATCAATCAACAACCATAATGAGATGACTAACTTATCTAAAATGTTAGGCTAACACCCTTAAAGATTGAATAAAAAAAGAAAAGCATCATAAGATTGGTACAAATCATTAATTATTATGCAACAAGAGAATAAGATAACATTAGCTCTTAAACAAAAGAAATAAGAAAATGCTATCAAAAAATTCACTCCAATAAAAGGAAAACATATACCTTTTACATAAAAGATAACACCAATAGTGCTCAAAAATAGAAAAATTATCCAAACTCTAAATAAGTCCATGAGCTATGAAGAGACTTTAATAGATGACCTCGTCTAAATATAAGACTAATTAGATAAATAAAATGATTTATAATGGATTCCTAGATGATAGCATGATGGATGAAGGTTTAGAAACCCTTTATGATGACAATACATGATAGGACGAGGCAAAACAACCATAATTCTCAGTCCTAATGAAACATATAGGTGAACAAAGTGCTTTAAATAATGAGGAACTGAAAAAACCTTCTAATGCAAAAGTGGTCAACCATCAGAAAATGATATCAATCAACATGGTGTTCACACTTCTATATTCCTTTAAAACCAAGATTGTCAATAACCTTTAATGTAGAAAAAAAAAGGTAAATATTATTATGGTTAACTAGTCAAAGCCAAATCTTTGAGCAAGATCTATAAATCATATTTCCTAAGCCAACATTGGCTATAAGTTAACATGTGAAACCTATGTACATCACTAATAACTTTAACGATGTATAAATATAGAGGGTCTTCATCAATAATAGTATCTCACTCAATATTATACCCCAGTATTTGATCACTAAGGTTGGTCATAATAAGGCTGATATGACCTCGTTAAAAATGGTTATGTTAGATTCTATATGGGTATAAGAGATATTATATAGGTATTTCCAAGAAAACCTAATTATTGGGTCTAAAACCTTTAGTACAACTTTTTCTATGGTAGAAACAAGGTCAAGCTACAATGTTTTTCTTAGATGAGACTGGATAGATGCTAACATGTGTATGCCATCTTTTTTACACTAAGCTTTAATAATTTCACTACTAAATAGATCAATTAAAATAGTTAAAGCAGATAATAAACCATTTGTGGTTAATTCAATGATGAAAGTTGTATGGTTATACACCAATGATATCGATCTAATCTAGTTCATGAGCATGGATAACATGGGTCCCATCAACTTCTTAGTTAGTAAAAATATAGCATGAATAAAACAACTCAAAACAACTTTTAATAGGCCAAATAACTCATAATAAAAGGAAAATGACCAAGAATTTGAAACATGAGATTAGATGAGTTATTATGACCTAATAGTATGTTTTGAGGCTTTTAATGAAGCCTGTCAGTATATAGGGTACCATAATAGAATTTATTTAATAGAATCAATCAAGATGTAAAATTAATCTTGATCGATATGATAAGTCTTACTTCAGCACCATCAAAGATGGATGATATATATGCTGAAGTCCAAGACATGTTAATTGAAGACAAGTCTAAACTAACCTTTATAAGTGTAAATATATAAAAGAAGTTCAAAGTGAAATGATAGTATTGTTACACATTTATAAAGACTATTTTACGTAAGATTATGATGAAATATCTAGTTTGGACAAAGTTTTGGTAAAAGGATCCTCTACCAATCGAACCTACGTTTAAGCCACACAAATAACCTTCACGAAGAATGGCTCTAAACACAATCAATAATGTGAAGGAAGAAGTTAAACAACTCCTAAAAGCTAGATTTATTAAGTCAATAAGAATGGCAAATTAAAGGTATGCATAGATTTCAAATATTTAAATCATACAACTTTAAAAGATATTATCTAATGTCAATGCTTAATATGCTAACCAATAAAGCATTTATTAATAAAATACTTAGCTTCATGAATGGCAACTCTAGTTACAACTAAATTTTTATTATATAAGAAGATATTTTTGAGATTGTATTAAGATGTCTTAGTTCTTATACCAAAGAGCAATTGACTTAATCTTCTATAATATTGATCATATTGTGATAAAGTCAAAATCAAAATATACTTACCTAGATAAACTGCATCCTACCTTTAAATGAATGAGGATGCATGACATAAAAATAAGTCATTTAAAATGTATATATGGAGTGTAAGCATGTAATTTTCTAGTATATTTATTGCATTAACAAGGCTTAGAGGTTAAAAAAATAAAGCACAAGCAATCATAAAAGCACAACCTTCTCATAATAAGAAGGAACTTGCAAGCCTTATTGGCATGATTGATTTTGTAGGGAGTTTCATTTCAGATATTGTAGGGAATATTAGACCCTTTACTGAGTTATTGAAAGGGAAAAGCTCTTATAAGTTTTAACAAACTGAAAGCAATAATTTCCTTTGAAGTCGTACAAGCTTATTTAGTTAAATCTCCATTATTGACCCTATCAAGGCTTGGGAAGCCTTTAACACTATATATTTCAATAGTGGAAGGACCGGTTGGCAGCATGCTAGCACAAGAAACAACTCTGAACATGAACATGTTGTGTATTATCTTAGTTGTGCACTCATAGTCATAGTTTTGAAACCCGGTCGGGCCCGGTGGGTCGACCCGAGACTGAAACCGGGCCAAGTTTAAGAAAAAATAGGGAAAAGCAAAACCCGGGGTGGCCCAGCGATCTGGCAAGCCCCGATCAAAAACTCGGTTGCAATCATTTGACTTTTGTTTTTTTACTAAAACGACGTCGTTTTGATTTTTTAAAAAAAAAAGAATTGACCCGGGCGACCCGGTGACCCAATCAAAACTCGGAACCCAAGCCTTAGACCGGGCCGGCCACCGGGCTGGGTTTAAAAATTATGCTCATGGTGGTTAAAAAAATACATTGATAGAGAAATTGTGTATATCTTTGATTTCATATTTGTTAAATTACCTTAGTATATATTACTAGTTATCATAATTGTAAAACAAATTTAATTAAATATATGCTATCAAAATATTTTTTAATATGTCATATTGATAAATGGACATTGGCATCGTTTAAATTTAATTTACATTGTATGTCATAAAAAGTAGCTAGAGGTTAAGCTTTGGTTGATTTCTTAGTTGATCACACTGTGCATCAGTATCGATCATGAATTTAAATAGGATATCAACATTATTATAGCAGAACATGTTCCATGACCATTATGGTTTGATGCATCCAAGACTAGGAACAAAGTCAGCGCATAGGTAGTCATAATGTCGATGTCTCTAATAAGTCATAAAATGACATTATCCATTTAGCTTGATTTTTGTTTCACAATCGATCAAGCTAAATATGAGGTTTTAATTATATGTCTAGAAATGTTCTTGGAGTTAGGAGAGATTCATTACTTATTATAAACCAGTTATTTGAAGAATATAAGTGTGAGCACTCAACTCTAACTCTATACCATACTATATCCATAAACCTTATTAAATGGTCTTTTTATTTTATTTTTGCTTTTTCACTAAAAGAAAATAATATAGAAGCCAATAACTTAGTTCAACATGGAACAAGATACAAGATGGTCTTTAATAATCTTGGAATAATCTCTGTCAAAATCATCGATTGATCAGTTATGGTTAGCTAATATTCAACAAAAACATCATTACAAACCATGCAATGTAGATTTCGTGGTCGAAATTGCAAAAGTTAATTTTTCTTCCAAGTTTATATAATCTATTTATTCCTAAAATTAATTAAGTAATTTAATTCATTATTTTATATACTAATCCATATTATTTTTCTCGATTTAGCATGGATCCAAATTGTACATCAAATGGAGTGGTGATAGGCTACATCTAGCACTAGGCTCTATGCAAGGATGGACATAGCCTAGGTATTGTGACGTCGACAATGTCCAGGTTTTATTTTTGAGATATATATTAGGGAAATTGACTTGGTGGGCTTGGAGCTAAAGAAGGCTCAATTGTTACCTTCTTTATTTTTTGCTTGTAAGCTGAAGTAGTTTAGCTAAAAGACACTTTTTTTTTTCCTCTTGTACAGTCCAAGCATGGATTATGTTATGCAGTTTCAATAGCCAAGACCACCCTCCTTCCCGTATAAATAGCAGCCTCATAACATTATGAGAGGATATACAATCTTCCATCTTTTTGACATTTTTGAAGTCTTTGATCTCTTGCTATCCAAAACTCTCACGCCATGCAGTTTTCAAAGCTTCTTCAGTCTAGATTTTGATCGCTTGCCCGGCATGCCATTCACTTGGTGTTGCTAGGACTACCAGCTCTTTCCCCTTTCTTGTTTCCATCTTTCTTGATTGATAGACCGTTGATCAAAGCATTAATTAGTTCTCGATATCTTAACCGGCCTGCTGACAAATCATTTGGCATATTCTCAAGAACCTTCACACACACGCCAAGATGAATTATAATTTAAGACTTTAGTATTTGAGCACGCTTCATCTCTCTTGAAAAGAAAAGTGGTGATGATTAAAGATGAAAAACTCGTGCTGATCGAATTAGGATGAATTAAGTAATTCAACACGCTAATTATATCAGTAAAATCTAAAGGGCTGCCGCTTCATGCCGAACTTGCACTCCGCGTCCTTGTGTCTGAATCTTGTGTTTCTTTCATTTGTTCTTCTATGTAAAATAAGATGGAAAGCAGACAAGGATTTTAAGGAAGCCAATGGCTTTTCAGTCCAACTTTGAGGACTTGTTGACCCTTTTGTGTAAAAGAAATCTCCTCGTTTTATAATTAGTTAGATAAGCTTGGGTGATGGATGCCATTAAACATTAAACAAAGCAATCAAGACCTCTTGTTCTAAATTAAACTCCATGAGTGGCAGTTTACCGACCTCCACCTTGTAACCAACCAGGAGGCCGGAAGTATGTCAGAAAAATCTTGATCATTCTTAGAGGAATCCCAGCGTCCCATTATGTATTTGCCTATTTTCCACAAAGATTTCCTCACATTTGAAAGTGAGTGTTCAGACGACTATCTTGCATGCATGATCTCAGATGAGAGGAAGATGACCATATCGGCAGTCTTTCTAGACTTTTAGTTGATGACACGCTTTACTTGATCGATTTTTGTTAACTCCATCCATGACACAAGACTCTGCCGTGAGTGATAAAATTATCTTACTGGATATAATAAATAAATAAAAATTCAAGCATACCCGCCCACCTACTTTACTTTTTTCTGCTGACCTAACCTTTCCGGCCATTATATTTTCTTGACAGAAAACATCATCTGATGACTTCCTCCTCGTATGCAGGTATTAATCGAAACACCAGGTCTCTCCTTGTACGAACCTACTCTCTTTTGATCTCTTCCAAGCTTCTAGCTCTCCACATAATTCTAGTTCTAAATCACTAAGCCCCATACACTTCTAGCTTCCTTGGCAAATTAGCTAAGAACAAGTCAACTTTGATTTATGGTGGAGAGGAAACTCTCTACAAGTCTGTGATGTTCCTCCCTTGCACATACTCTCTTTTAAGCCATGCATTTATAGCTCTTTTTGGTTTTATCACCACTCGGCAACAGTTTTCCTGTTAATTTCTGGTAGGTTTATTGCTACGGCTTATTGAGTTAGCACTAGCCATTAATTGGGTTGGAAATCGAACTGTTACAAAACAGAAGCAAGGAGATATTATCATGCAAGAAGAAATAAAACTTGCATGGCTCTGACCCTTATATTGAATTCTTTGAAATTCTTTTGAGGGTATTGAAATGGAATTCAAATTATAAAAAATAAAGACAAGTAAATCAGATTCAGAGCAGAGACCCTCTGATTTGCAAATCAATTACTCTTTGAAATAGCACTGAAAATACGATTTCAAAAATACCCAATCCCATCTTCTTCTGTCCCAACATTGTAAGCGCGCGGCTCAAGAAACTCCATTCCTGTGAGAATCTCTGTTGTTCCATACATAACATGCTTGACAGGTTGTTGACGCTGTGCAAATTCTTGGGATCAAACACAAGGTATAAGAATATTCAACTTCAGGATTTGGCTTCCCCTCCATCAAAGCTTCCACAGTCCTAGTTAATGCCAGCTTTCTATCATAGCCCTCGTTAATAACTTTCCTTTCCAGTACTGTTGAATTAAATTTCATTCCACATATAATTTGATTCTAAACAAACTGTTAGTCTTCTCAAGATTTGTTTGATGCTCGAAAATAAAGGGAAAGATGGACGGATAAACTGATCAATATCCATATTAATATTAATGATATTAATAAATAATAAGAGTTGAAAGGGATGTCCCTATCATTCATGCATTTGAACCTCGACAGACAGGTAATTAACATGACTTGCCAAGTTTGATGTGTTGTTCTCAAACTTGAATAAAGATAATTAAAGAAGCAAAGTCAAATTAGGCAGTCCAAGTTTAACCTAAGCTCATGAACTGATCTAACGGATTAAAAGCAATGGTACAATATTATGATATTGTTTAAAAAGCTTCAGACATTTTTTAAAAGCTTTCACTTTGGGCTCACAGACAACAATTGATCACTGCTTTTTTTGTGATTGATCGATGAGGCAAGAGGTGAATTATTCGTGTCTTTCATTCATCTTGTTTGTATTCGAATCCATCTAGTAACAATGATAGATTCCGCTTGAATTAGATATTACTAGCAATTATATAATGTTTCGAGGTTGAGATTATTTTTTTAAAATAAAAAAAAAACATTTGAATGTTGCAAAAGTTTTTTTTTTAATAAAGAAATAATTATGAATTCAAAATATTACATATTATATTAGCTGCGACATCTCTTTGAAATATTGATATGATGATATATTGAATCAATTTGAATTAACATGTTAAATTTATAACTCGAGTCATGAGACAGCGATGACTCTATAGATAGCAAATCAAAATAAATTATAAAGATTAATTCTTAATCAATTCAATATTGAATGATGAAATTAAAAATAAAACACAAATCAACCTAAATTAATCTGTCAAACTTGTAATCTGGATT
>Ga0325410_1004700_pt1 | contig 15211 bp, 7 predicted proteins | sample PopdelMetagenome_16_FD_206182 | JGI IMG/M metagenome (GOLD analysis project Ga0325410, IMG submission 206182) | Populus deltoides microbial communities from Bellville, Georgia, United States - Xylem-PdIQD-R3 | ecosystem: Host-associated > Plants > Phyllosphere > Stem > Wood/Secondary xylem...
TTACCACAGTCTTCCATTAAGTGAAGTTGCCGGTCATTCCATATGTTTTTGCACATGCAAGCTGCTAAGCTATATGACTGGTTAAAATTATATCCTAATTTAATAGATCTTGTACTGGTGATTGAGCCAATTTTCTTTGTATCCAATAAGTAATCTCTACATGATGAGGCACTAATCTGATTTGGACAATTATCCCTGTTTAAGCGTTTCAATGTGCTCCAATTTTCATTTTGTGTTTGTGTATGTGTGTACATGTGTCTGCCATCCATGTGCTTTGCATTCATGTAAATGTAAATGAGTGTGTGTGCATGCTAATTAGATCTCAAGGAAGTTGCCCATGATTTTGTTGCAGATTCAAAATATAAGCTTTGGTGATAAATCATGGCACCCTGCCTCATCTTTGGATTTGAAATCAAGGAATACTGGGTTGAAAAAACGATTGTCGGTATGCATGTCTGTGCAACAAGCCAGTAGATCTAAGGTTGCAGTTTCACCTTTAGGACTTGAAGATGCCAAGGAACCCCCATTGAATACATACAAGCCCAAGGAACCTTACACAGCAACAATTGTCTCTGTAGAGAGGATTGTCGGCCCAAACGCTCCTGGAGAGACTTGCCATGTAGTGATTGATCATGGTGGTAATGTTCCCTACTGGGAAGGACAGAGTTATGGCGTAATACCCCCTGTAAGTCATGTTATTTATCAATCGACTAGGCCTGCTATCATTATGTATATAGTTTGCATTAAATTGGTGACTTCTGCCTGTCTTTTTGGTGGTGGTGATGGTTTTGGGTGGGGATTGGGCATGTTGAAGATTGCATTGAAGTGCTAGAGCATGCATATGCTGTTCTAGTAAGCATTGTCATCCCAGTCATTTTAGTCTGAGCATGCTGTTAACCTTTAGTTCTAAGTTGATATAGTTGAAATCTAGCAGATCCTGATCTACTCGATCCAGTCTAATTGAAGAGTGGGACTCTAGATTTTGCATTAAAGTCAACATTTTGTTCATCTTTTTTTGTAATACTTTGGTAATAATGCTTCTATTTAACTAATGTAATTTGTCTCTTTGCATCATAGGGTGAAAACCCGAAGAAACCAGGGGCCCCCCACAATGTACGTCTGTATTCAATAGCATCTACCAGGTATGGAGATTCTTTTGACGGCAAGACTGCTAGTTTATGTGTCCGCCGTGCTGTCTATTATGACCCTGAGACTGGAAAGGAGGATCCTTCGAAGAGTGGTGTGTGCAGCAATTTCCTCTGCAACTCAAAGCCTGGAGACAAAGTTCAGATCACTGGTATGGCCCTGCTAATTTGGTGGAAAGACTGAGAAACTTGTTATTTTTTGTTGTATCATTTATTTATTTGTTTATTTCCTTAGTTTTAGCTAACCAAAGGATGCTCTGGTTTTGTGTTCTGATGCTTAATTATTGATATACTGTTATTAGAAAACAAACGATTCAAGTTGTTTTTTTGACTTGACTAAAGCAAAATCATAATCATTTTAACTGAAATTCCTAAATTATTTTTAGATTTTAAGTCAAAATCTTGCTTTAAGGGAAAAAAAAAAACCTTTTGATTGTTGACTTTTTACTCAAGGTTGATTGATTCATGAGCTACTTTTAGATTTAAATCAAAGTCTTCTTTTACACTAATATTATGACACTGCTATCAAATATACCATTCAATTTAAAAGCATCTGGCTTAAAGTAATTCTTTTTGTCGTGACTTTGAGCAATCTATAACTCATGCCAAACAATCTCCTAGTCTCCAAATTGCTGGTAAAACACATGAATTGTTGTTAGGATTGTCTCGGGTGCTTCTTGGACTGGGCTAGTGGATATAATTTGCATCACATGATGATTTATTAGCCATTAACTGTCATAGAATATCTTTGGCAGGACCTTCTGGCAAGATAATGCTTTTACCTGAGGATGACCCAAATGCCACCCACATAATGATTGCTACTGGCACTGGTGTCGCTCCATTTAGAGGTTATCTCCGGCGCATGTTTATGGAGGCTGTCCCAACATACAAGTTTGGTGGTCTTGCGTGGCTTTTCCTTGGGGTGGCCAACAATGACAGTCTCCTCTATGACGAGGAATTTGCCAAATATCTTCAGGATAACCCGGACCATTTCCGGTATGACAAGGCACTCAGTAGAGAACAAAAGAACAAGAGTGGAGGCAAGATGTACGTGCAGGATAAGATTGAGGAATACAGTGATGAGATCTTCAAACGCTTGGATGATGGAGCCCACATATATTTCTGTGGACTCAAGGGAATGATGCCTGGGATCCAAGATACGCTGAAGAAAGTTGCGGAACAGAGAGGAGAGAAGTGGGATGAAAAGCTCTCACAGCTTAAGAAGAAAAAACAATGGCATGTTGAAGTGTACTGATATTGCATCTTTATGAGCATCGAGACAGCAGCAGCAGTGTGGTCCTGTTAGGTAATGTGGCATTTTTCTGTTGTTGGTCAGCATCACATGAACTTGATTAGCTGAAACCATTCATCTGTGCTGTTAAATAATCAAATGGATTAAAACAAATTAGAAACCTTTTGTTTGGTATTGATAAATGATTCTTGTATCCTCTCAACGCAAGTTGTCTTTTGCTGTGTCAAGTGTCAACCGTGGAGGTGAAGTCTGTCGCTTGTAGTGGCTGAAAGGGCAGCATCTGTCATAAACTCATAACGATTATATAAAGGCACTGGCTTGGTTTGGAATCCAAGGACTCTCCGGTGTTCCGGCCCATATGGGCTCCGTGGCTTCTCTTTTTCAAGCATTTTACTTTTGTTTTACCATTGACCTCCCTTCCTCGCCCAAAAAAATGTGTTCGCTCTTTCCCCCCCTCGTTTTGAAGAATACGCTATGAAACCTTAAGTACCAACTGGGGTTACAGATAAATGCGTTCCTTTTTTTGTATTTTTGGGATAATTAATTAATGGATAAAAGAGCTATTTATTTATATTTGAGAATGTTGTTTTTTAAAAAATTAATTTAAAATAATAAAAAATATTTTTTTTAAAAAAATATTATTAAAATATAAAAACAAAGAAGCTTTAAGTTTATAAATGTTTGCATTCATCAAAGCCATCACTCAAATCCATCAAGTACCTCAGCCCAACAAACCCTTTGCTTCCCTTTTTATCGTTTTATCGTTTTCTTTTTCGAAATTATTGGGAGGTAAGGTGGGAGATAGTGACATTAATGCTTATTGTTTTTGGAATGGAAAGGAAAAGGGATAATTACGGATGGAAGGTGGAATAGAGTTCACCCCGTCTGGTTGGTTGATGTAACCCATTCCTTACTTCCACCTCATTTTGGGTAGGTTGGATAAAATTCAGTTTTTTTAAAAAAATTAAATTAAGATGATAATTTTTATTTTGATTGTTTAAATACTTTTATATGATTTATTTTATTACTAATATTTGCTTATTTGGGACCCTTGATTTGGATAATGTGTAGTAAGATCAGCATAGTATTCTCTATATAAGATAACTTAATCATCTCAAGTCTAAAGATCTTTTACACAATAATCATATGAGTCTTTTTATGGATACAAGTAATCTCTCTCTCTGTATGTAATTTTCATGCTAGTCCGTTCAATATACATTTCATCTGACAAGCACCTGCATATTAGTTTTATGTATTCTTTATACCTTAACTTATGAGAACAATTGATTCTTTTCATATAAGAAAGAATATAATATGTTTGTATCAACAGCTCGGATTAATGTCCAATGTTAATAGAGCATTAACTAGAAATATTTAAGAACAATACTTTGATACAATAGAAATCTCATAATTATAATAACTTTATAATTTTTTTTGCACAATACTTTTGTCCCAAGAACTTTATCTTTACTCTAGATTCATTAATCAAATATTTCATAAATATTAAAGGTGAATAAACCTTTATTAAAAATTAAATATTTTTACATAAATAAAATCAATATCATATATAACCAATTAATTAGCTATAAAATATATACACTAACAAAATGATATTTGTAAGTATTTATCTCATATTAGAGATTTACTCTTTCTTTTTATCATATACCTGAGCATTTCAAACGCCTTAAAAGGTTGATTTATAAACTCAAATCTTTTTTGGATAAATTGCTATAAAATTATGAAATTTTAGAACAAAATATTTTGTATAATATTTGAATTGTTTGGATGCTATTAATTTGATTAGATGTTTTTTTTTAGTTTGAAATTATGTGGTTATTTGTGTTGAATTGTGAGATTATTTTTTGGATTGATATTGCTTTTTTGAACATTATATTGGTGCAAGAGTTATGTTTGAATTTATTTTAATTTATTTGGACTGACATGAAATTCGAACGAAGTAAGTGAAATTAATAAAATTTGTGTGGATAGTTAGTGTTTTTTGGTTTTGAGGTAATGAATGATAATTTGTTTTGTATTGACATCATGGTTAAAATAGCCTTGATAAAAATATTTTATTTGTATCTTACTAAACACGGTCTTCGTCCAGTTTTTAATAAATTTTTAATTTTTAAAAAATTATTTTGTAATTAATTTTAATTTTCCCACTTTTTAGTATCCTCACGTATTTAATATTTGGATTTAGTAACCAATTTATTAAAATCATGAGAACTTGGCTTACATTTTAAAAATACTAAAAAAAATTATTTTGTTACTCTCAATATCAATGATTACAAACTTATACGGAAGATATATTTCTAATATTAAAAAAATACATTTTTTTTTTACTCTAGAGTGTCTAGGCTTTAACTAGATAAGATAACGACCTCTTTATTGATAATGATTTTTTTAAAAACCTTAGATATACTAATAGTTAAAAAACACAACAACATCTTAGTTTATATCAGACAAATAAACAATGCAGCGTACATTAGGTAATGTGTAGTAAAAGTAATATCTTTTCTCTATACACATCTAGTCCCTTTATTTAGATCTTAAAACTAGTTAGAATTTTTAATTATCGAAATACTAGGTAGTGATTTTTTTTTTTTTACTAATAACAAACAAAAATTTCTTTTTTTTTTCTCTATTATCAAGGAAATCAAATCCCGACTCGGAAGAACAATTGTTGCACACGTGCAACATTAACAATTCTTACACATTCATTTATTTATGTTAGATTTTTTTTATCCAACCCGTAAAGCCTTGTAAATTGATTAGTTATATCCTAAATTACTTTTAGATATATTTGAGAAATACTAATACATATTATAAGTTAGTATTTAATTAATAAAAAAACAAAAACAAAATATTTCATTATATTTTCTTGTTTAATAATATAAAAATTCACATGAAAAATATTTTAAAAATAAATTAATATTTTATTTTTCTATTTATATTTTTTTTAACTGGATAACTTTCTATATTTTCTATATTTATTGTTGTATTTTAAAATACAAACCAAAACGTAACTTAGAAAAGATTAAATACCCCCTCATTATTGGAAAAACTTATGATAACAAAGTACTGGATACAAACACGTGGAAGATTCTGACGTGCTTATTAGGTGACAAGTTATGTAAAGTTCATTTTAACGTGGTGCTTAATTACTCGGTCTAAACCGTTGGCTAAAAATTAATTTTTTTATATTTTAATTGTTTTCAATTATTAACATGAAAAATAATTGTTTTTTAAATATTATTTTTAAATAAAAATCACCCTAAAAACGACGCAACAACTCTCTCATTCAACTCTTATATTCTTACATTTGATTAAAAAAAAAAAAAACTCTTATATTGCGTTTTAAACAATTAAATCTTATTACTCTCACCAATATTAATAATTGAATCAAATTTCAGATTTCTGTCATTCAATATATTTGTATATAGATCATTCCAATTCTCTCTCCCTGACTCCAATTTCCAATTCCAGTTTTACTTAAAACTTGAATTAAAAAAAGAAAAACATTCTGTACAAGGAGCAGTTGCAGAGATTTTCCGAGTCATAAACATTCTCTACGGTGCTATCCTTTTCGCAAGGTTACACCTTCTTCTTCATCTTCTTATACTCACCATCTGTTTGTTTCTCTAGTAAATCGTGGAATCTCGCAAACCACCATCTCCATCTCTGTTATATTTTTCTTTTTCCTATTTTCCTGCGTTTTCTCAGCATCCAAACAGATCGTTGAGCTACTTTTATGTTCGGTGTTATTATGATTCTTTTTTGAATTTTTGAAGTGTTCATTGGGTCTGTCATGCTGTTATTATTATTTGTAATTTTTGTTTTTGAGACATTGGGATCGGTGGTTTCTAAGTGTTGGTTTGGTTTTGGAATTCTAATTTAGGTTGAATTCTATCTAGTTTTTTCATTTTTTTAGTGGGACCAATCATGTCAGTTTTTGGATTATACTATTATATTTTCAATGACGAGTAGATTTGATAGCTTAAATATTGTTATTTATGGTATTGAATTATTGACCATAAACAGGCTATTTATCCGATTCAATGTAAAGCTTAAACTTTTATCATTTCTCTGTTATTGAATGTTTAGATAATTCAAGCAAATAACAATGCTAGCATAGAACTGGGAAAACAGTGGTAGACATCGCTTTTCATTTTGTGAGGATATAACAGGCGACTGGTGACAATACCTAAGAGGTGGTGATTGTTGGAGATACAGCATTAGAAAGTGTTAGTGGCCTAGCATTTTGTGAGTAGCTGAAGCTGCTCTGGCATAATACATGTTGATGCCTGCTCAGGTTCGTGGGCTTGTAGCACTGCTAGAGGGCATTCTACATGCTTCATCATGGAGGTCAAAACCACTCTGCTTACAGTTCATTGGATAACTAGTTCACTGGATAACTAGTTGGTCTTCAAATGGCTACTGTTGGATGCTCACAAATTCAATCAAAACAGATGAACCTACTAACTGAGTTTTACCCAAGAGCTTTGAATTTTTTTGACCCCCCTTCTACTCTGTTTTTGAGTTGCGATATCTAGGTTCTGTAATGTCAAGCCTTGCATTTGTTTTATTCATAGGTGTCATGGGAACTTTGCAAAGGAGCCTCCACAAACGATACAAGTATATCTTTCCTCTTTGTCCTTAGCATCCATCTGCACCAAGAACCTAAACTTGCTTATTTTCTTTTCAGTGGCGCACCAGCCACACCTTAGGACCTCTTTGTGGAAGCGCACCCAACTGGTTTTCTTCTCCCCCTTTTCTACTTCTACCAGAAAAGCTGCTCTAATTTTTTAGTTGTCAAGGCTGCTAGGTGTGTCTCTATTATCTATTTGTTTTGGACACTTGTTGTGTCACGAGGGGTCTTTGGAAAATTTGCCGTAATTATTCTGTTGGACACTTTGACCATCTTTGTATTTTATTATATGGTATTTGTGGTGGGTCAATAGTTCTGGTTTGGACAGCATCTACTTTAGTTTTTGATTTCCCCCCTCTTCTCTATGCCTTGGCTATACAGTTGCTTTTGCTAGTTGCCAAGCACAAATCCTGGGATGGCTTTATGTTTTCTAAAAATTGGGAAAAGGTAAAAGGAATTTGTACTTTTTTTTACCAAATATTTTAGTTTTCTATTATTGTTACTGAACTGGGTTCCTTTCTTTTTGGTCATTTTGTGCAGATAACTTGGTGGAGACAGGATTTTGTTGAATGATTTTTTGTTATTAGCAAAGCAATGAGCCATTTGTCAGAGCTTCAGCAGGTTGCCTCAGGTATGCTGGTGAAGTAGCAATAAAGCATAAGAATAGTCAACAGGTTTACTATTGTAATTTGAATGTTTTTTAATGTTAAAGGTTTCTGCAGCAGCCCTGAATTGTTTATGAAGAAGATGGAAGGAACAAATTTAGGGATTTTTCCCTTGCTAAGCTTTTGCATAGAGGTTTATCATCATGTGAAAGTGGATTGTTCCGTCATTCCTTGTTGGTTTAGATTCTCTACCAAGGAAAAAAATGGAACTTTCTCAGACATAGGGAACTTAAATAATTCTTTGTGGAAAATCAATGGATGTCAAAGTGACCAATCATACCATGAACCCTATATTAGTTGGTGTTGTTTTGAGTATCATTATATGAAGCAACATTGCTTAATTGTAAAATGCTCAACTTTAAGAATGTAGTCTGACCATGGATACTGAAAATCTTTGCTTTTGAATCTGAAATTTAGAATTTTATTCACTCCTAACGCAAATCAGTTTGACTTGTGATATGTTTAGACATGATATGGAGTATTGGCTTTATTTTGGTAAGATAGCAGAACTGAAGTACTATGATGGATTTTCTTTCTGATAAATCCCTTGCTAGAAACTTGTATAGTAACTGATGATTAAGAGTTTCATCATTTTGCTATGTTGAAGAAACTTGACGATTGCTTGAACAATATTGGACTGCCCTATCTATTGGTTAACTGAAATGTACTGCGTAGATTTCTCATGGGTATCTCTACTTGACATTCATTTTTATTGAGACTGACCAAGTTGCATTTACTCTACAAACTACATTGCTTCATAGAATGAAAATCATGTTGGTGTTTCTTTAGCTTGTAACAAATGTGCAATCATGCTACTGGTTGAAAATCTTTAGTGTATGATGTGAAAGTAACACCAAACTGTTGTTAGATGTGAGGAATGATTAGAGGAGGAATGAAAGTACTCCCAGATTGTTCACAATGCTTCTATTCCTTTATCTTTTTCACCATTCTCCCTGCTTTTGTTAATGAAATAAGATAAATCAATTACACCATGCATTTTCTTTGTTTTCTGTTGGAACTTGGACACTTTGCTTTTTGCTGGATCAATAAGTATGTATGATTTGATGCCTTTTGTTGTATCTTCTGCAAATAAGTAGCCAACCTTTTATCATTTTTTAATGACTGTAATACCTCCCATTCCATCTATTCTTCCCACCTTTCCCATTTTCAGCATCAATTTATTTGATCGTGTTATAAAGATCTTCTTATCTATTCTATATATTTAATCACTACATTTTGTTGTTTTTTTGCAAAGGTAAAAGAAGATTAAAAGATCTATTGCTCCAAAGTGATAATCGCTTTTGCGCTGATTGTGGTGCTCCGGATCCAAAATGGGCGTAAGTTGAATAATGTTAATGCCTTGTGGCTGTGAATATGCATATTAACAGAGCTTAAATGCACACTTCTTATTAGCAATCTGAAAAGTTATATTTTGTGCATATGTTTAAATTGAAGTCATGTTGAGGTTGGTTATTTTATTTTTTTGACCCCGTGCTTTTAAGAAATCTGGTAACTCTCTTTCCTCCAGATCAGCAAATATTGGGGTTTTCATATGCTTAAAATGCTGCGGTGTGCACAGAAGTCTTGGTACACATATCTCGAAGGTAACTATTCCATATTGCCTCTAATTTTATTTTCTCAATGTTAGGAACCAATTGTTGTAGGGAAGTATAATCCAAATGTTTAGGTGTTGCACTTTGAGTGACATTATTTACTTGTATATGGTAATAGACACGAGAACTTGCTTCAGTTTTGAAATGAAACTACATAATCCTTTTATCCTAGACCTTCTTGTAGGGTTGTTCTACTAGGCACTTGATTGAATATATCAAGCGAAGAACCTTATTTTTTTTGAGAAAATGGTTAGAAATTTCATTAGATTATAATTCAACACACAATAGAGCATACTATGGCTCAGTATAGGAGAAGTTAACTCATGATAATACACGTGATACACTCAACATTCCATCTTTATATGCTGTATCTGATTCATTTCATTGATCGAGAGCATGATATTAACATCAACCTCCATAACGCAGTATAATTTATAACCCTAGATTAGAATCTAGAATTGGAAACAATGATATAGAAGTGAAGATAAACTGAGGATAATGAAGAAAACAATGTGAAACAAGTAGAGACAAAAAATCCAAAACAGAGGAAATAAAAGATAATTATGAATAACAAAAAGTACAAAGAACTATTTAGAATTTAGTGACTGTAAGTGAAGAACAAAGAAAATCAAACTTGGAAACTGAAAGGATAGATCTCACATAAATGAGAAAGAGAGAATGCTCCTATCTTAGAGGATAGGAAAAATTACAACTGATCCCTCTTAGATTAACATAATTTGTTAGATATTAGATATGAGGGTAGGTTGGAATTATTGTAGAACCAATTGAGGAAAACAAAAAATAGCACGGATCAATTTCCCAAGAAAATCAGTTTATTGAAGAATCAAAGCACCATACATAACTTGAATTCCTTTCTAGGTTGCTTATATATAGACATCAAAACAAATAATAAAAGTGTAAAACCAATATTTGATAGTCAAAGTCCTGATAAGGACAGGAAAACCTACTAAATTGTACTAAAAGACTAGAATAATCATAGAAAATCAAAATTTCATAACAATCAAATACTAATCCCATTGTAGCCTTTCTCCATTCCTTGTCAAAAGTTTTTAAGAACACTATTTTGTCGCATTTGTCTCACAATTTGAGAAATTTCTTTACAAGCAAACTGAACCTAGGTGAATGATCCCTTGCTTCACTTAAGACCCACTCCTGATGGAATGGGATTGAGGATTTTATTCTTCTTAAAACAACTTAAAGATCATAAAGAATAAACAAGAAAAAATTAATAGAGAAAACCATGGATTTAATTATTATCATGTTTTATTAATGTAATTTGTAAATATCATAAGATGCAACAAATATGACATGTATGGTTTTTTTTGCAATAAGTACATGTGGCTTGCATAATTGCAATCTTTGGTGATTTATAATTTTAAGTTATTTTCCAAGGAAAATAGAAAGATCAATTGGATTATAGGAGCACAAAATGAATGGTTGAATTATCCAGAATATGGTCCATGTTTGATTCCGGGAGCATGTTTCGATCTAGAAGAAAAAATAAGATCCCTAATTATATTCTTTATTATATTTAATTAGTCTCTTGTTTATGTTGGACTTCTTTGTTTCATTGGCTCTGACAGCAACCACTTTGTTTAATCTGAATTAGTCACAAAAGCTTATGAATTAGTCGTTGTGTAAATATTTGACCTTTTAAGTTTCTTTTATTGTTTTGTTATTGTTAGTCACATTTTGAGTTTACAAAATGAAATAAGATTGACTTTTTATGTGTCTTTTTTTCCACACAAAACATTCATGTATGTATGTGCCTGCTTTTTAAAGTATGAATTCCAATTGATGTTTGTATGTTTGCTTATAGCTGATCTTACCATGTTCAAACAGGTGATTCTTTTGTTTAGAACATGATTAATTTGGATTGTTCAGGTTTTATCCGTGACATTGGATGAATGGTCTGATGATGAAATCGATGCCATGATTGAAGTTGGAGGAAACTTGTCTGCTAATTCAATTTATGAGGCCTTTTTACCTGAAGGAGTTTCAAAGCCAGGGCCAAATTCCAGTAATGAGGAGCGTACGAGGTTCATCAGGTTAGAAATGATTTGCCTTAAAACACTCACCCTGTTAACCAGTCATTTTTTTTTTTTACTTTTCTTTTTTCATACTAGTATAAAACTTATATGGAAAGATTAAGTCACTTTTTTTGTAGATTAGATCAAGCATGGTGTTATCATTAGAAAGTTACTGATGTTCGTAGATTGGATGTTAATAGTGTTTACATATCTTATTCTGTTTCTCACAGGTCAAAGTATGAGCTTCAAGAATTTTTGAAACCCAGTTTACGGATCACATCGGGGAAGACTTCCTCCTCTTCTCTCAAGTCAAGTGTATCCACAAACCTTTTTGATAGTTTTCAAATTCCGAGTGTCTCACAGAATTTGGTAAATTTTTGGCTTACCTTTTTTTTTTCCATACTCTCTTTCATACTTGGATAACATTGAGAAATTGTTACAGGATGGCATAGTAGAGTTTATGGGAATATTGAAGGTTAAAGTTATAAAAGGTACAAATTTAGCTATTAGAGATATGATGTCAAGTGATCCCTATGTGATCGTTGCTCTTGGGAAACAGGTTAGTGAAATTTGTATCTTTATTTTTATTTTTTTCCACTTTTATTTCTCCAAATTCTTCATTGAGACAAGTTCATATAATAATTTCTATTTGTAAAATCAGGTGCGGATCTTTGGTGCCATGCCAAATAGAGATTCTTTTTTGTCTATTTTTACCAAGGATAATATTAATCACAACCATTTGATAAATGGTTGATACCAATATACCATTCAATTTATTGGCCAACCCGTAGACCTTTGTAAAATCTTGACTGCAGTTTCATAATTATTTTTTTTTTAATTGAAGTGACAAATAAATGTTTTGTATACATCTTCATTCTGACGGATCAATTTTGATTGGTAGAATATTATATTATAATTAAGAAAGTGAAGGGGCTGCTTTGATTTTGATGCTAGTAACTAATGATAAAATGTGATTTGTGTTAATAGACTGCTCAAACCACCGTGATGAAGAGCAACTTGAATCCAGTCTGGAATGAAGAACTCATGCTATCTGTTCCACAGGATTTTGGGCCCATAAAGTTGGTAAGTTTGTTTATAATTTTTATGATGTTGCATTCGAATTTTCTTTTCATCCAGTTATGGATCCAAAGCTACAAGAGTAAAGCTCTTTAGCTGTTTTTTTTTTTTATAAAAAACTTGGAGATGGAAATTCACTATTTTCCTAGTTATTTTACTTTTTAACCCATTGTGGTCTATTTGACCCCCCATATGTAGTATTTATAAGGGTTGTGTTCGTGTATTCATTTTGAATACATAAGCAAGTTATTGAATATAGCATTATTTTAAAACCCGATCCAGGAGTTGACCTAGTTTAAGTCCTGGAAGGTAAGGAGAGTCAACTCGAGTTGACCTAAAAAAATTTAGATAAGGGGCAGTGCAGGTTGCAGTTGATCAAATTGCCATCTGTTAGTTTTATTGGAAATTTAAATTGAAAAAATCAAAATAGGAGAGGGGAACGCTTTAGAATTTAGCTCCTGACCTGTAAAAAATTTGGAGGCTGCAACATATCAAATGCAAAAAAAAAAAAAAAAAAAAAATGGAAAAGAGAACTCTGCCACAAACCATCTCCTCTCCACCACCCTCAATCAGCCATGCCACCCATCCACCTTCCTGTCGATTTGCCTTTCTCCCATCAAATCACCATCTGCCTCCATAAAACACGCCGTCACCAGCCACTCATAACATCACAGCCTTCTTCCCCTTCCTCTCTCTCCACCCAAAACGCAATAGCCCCAACCATGCCACAACCATCAATGTCTGGAGATAACCATCCACACAGCCATCAACATCTAGAGTTTTACCACGCAAGTAATTTTTTTTCTCTCTTATAAATCTTTTTATCTTTTGATTCTTTCATAGGAGTGACCCGGCGACGGGTTTTGAACTGAAGTCTAGAAATCTTCATGTTGATTAGGAAGAAGAAGCTTGAATTGAAGCGAAGATTGAAGAGGGGAAGAAATTAGTGATTAGGATTAAAAACAGAATGTAGCGGCTAAGGCTGTTGTAGAGTCCAATAGTGGTTGTGCTGTTGTATTGAAGTGAAATCGCATATGGATAACAAAAAGACGTTGGCCTTGAGTCACCCTGCTGGGTCAGTTTGGGTTTTAAAACTATGGGGGACATAATACTTGTGTTGTCTTTATAAACCACAACTACATCCATAGTTATCTTGAGTAATCAGGCAAATACTTTTGTATTATTATTTTTTTTTTGCTATAAATTTGCTATTACTAAAACTATTTTGCTACATCTCATTAAATGAATCCTTTCACCTTTATCCGTCAATGAACAAATTCTTGGTTTTTCTAATTTGCTCATGGCAACTATTTGCCTTACCTTTTGTTTGTTATGCATTGCAGAGCGTTTTTGATCATGACACATTTTCTGCCGATGACATAATGGGGGAAGCAGAGATTGACATCCAGCCATTGATCACATCAGCAATGGCATTTGGGGATCCAGAAATGTTTGGAAATATGCAGATTGGAAAATGGCTGAAATCAAACGACAACGCCCTCATAGATGATAGCATCATAAACATTGTTGACGGGAAGGTGAAACAGGAGATCTCATTGAAACTCCAGAATGTTGAATCTGGGGAACTACAAGTAGAACTGGAGTGGATGCCTCTTGACCAGTAAATAGAAATCTTAATCACCCCTTCCATTTCAATAAAAACCATATCGATTGAAATTATTATATGGAATGACCATATAGTTCACTTCTTTCGATTTATTCCTTGGTTTATGTTTCCCTCTCTTGTTTTGATAGTTTTACTTCTAACTTGTAAGAGGCCATAGCTTGTTTGTTGTTAACTCTTGACAATTTTTAAAGTTTTGAAATAAGAGGGAGCAACATGTACAAAAGAACATGCACATTCATTTTTTGTAATATATCATGGTTTCTACCAAAATCAATTTCAATATTGTTTTCGATTGTCATGGTGGTTCCCACGATCTTTTTTTTTCTCAAGATTGTTTTTATTTATTTTTTTTTGTTTTTGTGTTTTTATTAATTTTTTTTAATATTGAATTGGTTGAGAATTTAGTTTTGTAGTTTTTTTTCATTAAAACATTATGAATTGCTACAATGTTTCTCTACATGAGTTTTTTTTTTTTCTTTCTATTAATTTTTTTCTTCTTTTTTTTTTCAGAATGGTCTTTGTCGATTTTATTTTTTTTCATATTGAACTGGTTGAGAATTTTGCTTCGTAGTTTTTTTTTTAAAACACTGTAGATTGCTAAAATGTTTTTCTACATGGTTTTGTTTTGCTATAGTGTTTCCCCACATGTTTTTTTTTAAATTATCTTTGTTGATTTTTTTTAAATTATCTTTGTCGATTTTTTTTTAATATTGAGCTAGTTGAGAATTTAGCTTTAACTTTCCCTACATGTTTTTTTTCCATTTGTTTTTATTTTTTTTTATTTTTTTTCCAAAATTATCTTCTATTTTTTTCAATTTTTTTCTTTTCTTTTTTTTTAGAATTGTTCTTGTCGATTATATTTTTTTCATATTGAGCTGGTTGAGAATTTAGTTTCGTAGTTTTTTTCTTTAAAATACTGTGGATTGCTACAGTGTTCTCCTAGGTGAATTTTTTTTTGTTATGATTTTTTTTCAAAAATTATCTTTATCAATTTTATTATTTTTAATATTGAGCTGATTGAGAATTAAAATTGTAGATTTCCTTATGAAACACTATAGATTGCTACAGTATTTCCATATATAATTTTTTTTCCTTTTGTTTTTTTTGTTATGATTTTTTTTCAAAATTAT
>Ga0325410_1004703_pt1 | contig 15208 bp, 9 predicted proteins | sample PopdelMetagenome_16_FD_206182 | JGI IMG/M metagenome (GOLD analysis project Ga0325410, IMG submission 206182) | Populus deltoides microbial communities from Bellville, Georgia, United States - Xylem-PdIQD-R3 | ecosystem: Host-associated > Plants > Phyllosphere > Stem > Wood/Secondary xylem...
TTTTTTTTTTTTTTTGACGGCGAAGAACAGCCAACTAGTTAATAAATCATTATCTGTAAGATTTTTTATGAACTGAAAGTATTTTTTAGTAAATATATTATATTTCCAATTTAAAAGTGGATGGTGAAGTCTTTAATGTTAAGCAGTTTTTTATTAAATATATAAAAAAAATATCATTTTTCTATAAAATATTTTATCCAAGATAAATACCCCTCGAATTTGATAAAAATATCTCCGTATGGCGGTGACCTTCGGCCTATACGAGACCAAATTCGCATACAAACGGCCTAAAGCCTAGGAGGATATTTCGTCAAATATCTGAAATGCTAAAGGGTTCCAGGTGTCTCACTTTCGGCCTTTAAATTTACCAAAATAAAAAATGATAATGATAGTTGCCGTCTTAACTAATCACCTGCTCTAAGCGTGCCTTCAGAAATCACAAGCGACGAATGACGTCATCCAAATTAAGCAATTATTGTTTTCATAGACGATTACTTGCTATTAAGATTATTTTTAATATTTTTAGATTATTTTAATATATTAATGTTAAAAATAAACTTTTAAAAATAAAAAAATTATTTTAATTTATTTTTAAATAAAAAATATTTTAAAAAACAACATCATCATACAATCCGTTGTTATAGTTGATCAGCGCTGTAAGGATTTACAACTTCATGTTGTGGTTGGATAGAATCTAATTATACACAAAATTCAATTATAAAAGCTAATTTTTTTTTTTAATCTCACATATAAAACTCAACTTTTATCTTTAAAACAAACATCTACGAAATTTAAAGTTACAATAATAATTTATGTGAATGTGTATGCGTGAATGCGCGTGTTTAACATTTTAATTTTCAAATTAAAAATATATTTATTTTTTAATTATTGAAGAATATATATATTTAAAAATATGTTAAAACATGATTAAATCACATGTCTAACATAACATGCACAAAAAAATTCATTATAAGTATAAAATAAATATTCTCTGTATTATGTATGATCTAGATCTCACCTCTTACCATTAAACAAATATAGGAGCAAAAATTATCTTTTTTTGTCCACTTTACAAATCAATTACATCTTAGCTTCTCGTGTCCTACAATCATTTCATCCCTGATGTCTTGTCTCTTTATTAAACACCATCAAAATATTATTATTGAGTGCATTTTCATCTCCTTTTATGACAAAGAATAGTAATTGAAGAAATTACAATTATAGAGATTATTGGGTAATTAGTAATTTAAAAGTCTAGTTTTTTTATTTATTTATCCATAATAATACTTTTCAAAATATAGTTTGTTATTTTTAATTACATGATCTCTTTTATAAAAAATTTATTTCACGAGTCTTTCATTTTTTATAAATGAAAAGGAAAACTGAATGATGAATAATACAATATTCTTCTTTTATATACAAGAATTTTTATCAATATATAAGATTAAAATTATGTTCTTTTATATTTTCATATTTGGTTAATAGATATATTTTTAATATTAAGGATAAAAATACTTTTTGTTAGTGTTAATAAGTGCTTTTTCATAAAAAGAAATAAAAGAAATATTTAATAATTATATTATCACAAATATAAAAAAAATAAGATAACTAATATTTTGATTTTTCATGAAAAATAGTTATAATCTTAATATCTTTTTTTTTCAGTGAAAAATCTCTTTATAACTAGATAACTTAAAAAACATTTAATTTCTCTCGTCTCATCACCACCGCTCAATTATAACTATTAATGACAAATAATTATTTTACTTCCATAGAAAAATGTTTTTTCTTAATACATTAAAAAAATTTAAACTAATCGTTTTTCAAGAGAATGGTTTTTTAAAATAAAAATAAATTGTAGGTAAATATTTGTTTTGCAAAACAAACACACCTCTAGTTAGTGTTAAAAAATAGTTTAATTTTTATGAATTTCAACCAACATGGTATATTTTTTAATTAATTTCAGTCAATGTTATTAATTATATTGGGATTTTTTTATTTATTATTTTTTATATATATAAAATGTCTTCATTTATTTATTTCTACTATAATATTTACAGCATGTAGCCAATACTTCGGTTTCATGTAAATAACTCCCGGGTATTTACTTAACGTCACATGCTTTTATATCTTATTTATTTTTGTATTTTAAAAATATTTAAAAAAATAAAAAAATTTCTTTATTTTTTTAGTATTTTTAGATTATTTTAATACACTGATATCAAAAAAAAATTACAATTAAAAAAATATTATTATAATATATTTTTAAATAAAAAAATAACCATAACCACCTTATCAAACACCCCATTAATAAAATATACACACCACAGCGACCATTATCAACAGCTCTAGCTTTTAAAGGAAAAAACCGCATTACAAAGGACAAAAGTAGAATTAGCCATTTTAAGCCCGAAAACAAATACGGAAATTGAAGCCATCATAAGCGTCCACGTGCCAGTCATTTATAGTACTCAACCCGGAATCACCAACTCACCCAACTCGATTCCTCACTGTTTCTGCTCAAATCTATAAGAATCCCCAATCGTCTCTCCATTTTCTCTCTGACTAAGCTACACTGCTTCATTTTCTTCTTGTGAAACAGAACGCAGAGATCACTCCTTGGTGGATCGGTCATGGTGAGAGGGAAGGTGCAGTTACAACGAATCGAAGACAAAAGCAGCCGTCAAGTGTGTTTCTCAAAGAGAAAGAGAGGTTTATTAAAGAAAGCTAAAGAACTATCGGTTCTGTGTGAAGTTGAGATGGCGGTCATCATCTTCTCCTCCACTGGCAAGCTCTTCGAGTTTTGCAGTGGCAACAGGCACGTCCTTAATTCTGTCTCCTTATACTTTCCATTTTAAGCTTGCCTTAAATTTTATTTTTTCTTCGTTTTTGATTTGATCGTGGTCATATGGAAGATATTTTTGCTAGAGATATGCTTTGAATTTCATGATATTATATATTTGCTTGGCTTTTGGAAACACATACACTGAGAGACAAAAACCCTTTTCAAATCGTCTAACTGTCACTGTAGAGGGAGCGAGATTCACTTGGTATATCCTTGTTCATTGGAAAAATCAACAGGATCTCCTACTAGAGAAGTTTGTCCACTTATGTGGGCCTTGTCACTTTCCTGACTTTGATATGCATACCACCAGTTTTGCCATGATTTGCATTTGCTCGTGCTGTTGTGCTGTGTTGTGTGTGTTGGGATCATCAGCCACGTCTAGGCCTAGGTATATTATTTATTATTTGATTTCAGGAATTACTGTCTAGAAGGAGACAAGATAGGTTACGAGGATGATATGGATTATAAATGCAAGATCCATGTTAGCTGAGGATGTGACGATGGGTAGCAAATTACACGAAGGAATTCTGATTTAGCAACCAACCTCGTATTTTCTGTGTGTTTCTCTAAATTGAAGGATATTATGTTTTGTATAAAAAGTTTGAGAAACATAAATGAATATATAAATACAAATATGTTTTTATAGTGAAGAATTCTTGTTATCTCAAAATAGAAATGATTATTTGTTATGTATTAACTCTTCTATTCCAAGAAAATAATGCAATGCTAACTAAAGGAACATATATAGATGAAAAATTAGTGTCGCATAAATAATTTTTCCAATAGTCAAACCGCTCAAACACTGTAGTTTTTCTCGCTAAATAAAAAAACCCCATCACAAATTTTTTTAGAAAGTTCATCGGTTTCAGTAAAACTTCCTAGAACACCCCAATATCTAGAATTAAGCAAAATTATTGCGCAAGGATTTAGGAATGCAAATTTCCTCTCTTGCATAACCTCGCTTAGAAGAACGAAATTGATCGAAAGTAACTTGCTTGACTTTTTACAACACTGTAATGGTGCTCGGTGCAGCTCACGAGCACTTGACACTTGGTGCAGGACTCTTTTAATAAGAAAGTGAAGTTCACCTTCCACAATTAGTGTAAGTTTTTGGTGGGCGCGCACACACATATCTTAAACATTGATCCTAGCATACTTAATTGTGACGAGGAGATAACACTTTAATGATTGGTTGAAGCGAGGTGTAAGGTTAGCCAATCCATTTGTTAGGGAGGATTGGGTTATTAATAACTCACCTAAAGGAGGTTTGTATTCTATTATGTATTTAAATCTCATTTTAATTCAGGGCTTCAAGTCCGATTTACAAACACAAAAAGAAAAAAAATATATATTTACTTGAATGTTTGACTGTTTTTAACTCATAAAACTTAAAATTATATTTAGATTTTTTTAAAAAATAAAGAGTTTTTTTAGCTATATCCCTCACATGTCCTCGTAGGTTCTAATCATATCTTTCAAATATCCTACCTTATATTTTGTTTAACCAAAATTAATTATGTATTCCTTATTGTTTTTGGCTACATTGCCATATATCTGATCCGACTATATCCATATTCAACACATATCCATTATATATACGAGGGTTTTTTTTTTTAAGCATTCATGTTTCTCAACTTCTTATTGAAATTGTATTATTGCTATTTTGATGGAGACTTATATTTGAAAATTGAAATGCTTCAAAACTAATAAATAAATCAAAATTCATTTCATCCAAAATTATTCTATAAAACTTATGACTAAGCATAATCACATTATTTAAACAGCGAGCCATACTCATAATTCAATATACCTGAATTATATTCTTCAATTCCCTAAGAGTTTGGAAGAGCTTTTGTTTTTCTTTCATTTGAATGCAAAATCCTTTTGTAGTAACTTTTAAAAACACCTATTCTCTTCTTCCCACCTTCTCCTCTTTAGTTTTTACACTTGTAAATTTTTTAGTAGAATATACTCGAAAATTGCTGATGTCTACATAAAATGGACATATGACACTAAAATGTGGGGCCTTTGTGTTAGACAACTCATTCACATCCTAATTCCGGAAATTACAGAAACAATGAACAAATCAACGTTTGTGCTTATTGATTTTTTATTTATTAGAATGTTCATACCTGTTTTTTCTTTCTATTAAAAGATCTATACCACTATTGCTTTCCTATTTGAATGCATGCATCCATGTTGTTTTCAATCAAAACGTTTTTTTTTTAATTTCTATTTTAATGGCATGTAAACTTTTAACTCTGTATCCTTTTATTTTTATTTCTTTTTTATAATTATCTTGAAAATTTAACACATCTCATAAGAGGCAAATTTTCCTTCCAATTTTAACACAATAAAATTGTGTTATTTGTGGGGTCAATTATGTGTTAAATTTTCAATGAGAGGCAAAATCCCCGTAAATTGTATTGAATTTTCAAAATAACATAAAAAAGTACAAAAAATAATTAAATCAACTTTTTTGTTTGTTTTGAGCTTAGAATGTGACATGATGATAACAGTTTAAAGACAGGTGATAGTAGAGCGAGGTACTAATGAGTCATGAGTCTGAATCATCTAGGATAGTGCACAGTCGTGCGTTGATTGGTTGCTTTATGATGCTTCAAGCAGTTGAGAGTTGAGACTCAATATAACGCCACAACGCCTCATGGGCACTTGGTAGTAGATAGTGAAGTAGCCATTTAGGCTCCTAGCCTCTTGCCCCTTCGCTTGGCGGCTAAGCTCTCTGTCCCCTTCTATACCATATAATGTAGGATTGTAGGATTCTTCATTCAAATATTGTGCAAAGAAATAAAGTTGTAACTTCACCGACAACTTACTAAGTTCTTGCTGTAAATAACAAGCTTTTGATTCCAAAATTTGGTTGGTCGATGCTTGAACTTGCTCTGGTGATAGCAGTAACGGGTGGTGACCTACTGATAATTTGCGAAAATGATGTCTACATAGATTGCAAAACTTTTTAAAAGGCTTTAGAAGCATTGCAAAACTTTTATTTATAATAAACTCTTGAAATTATATTTATTATTTCTTATGAATGATTTTATAAACCGAATCAAATATTTAAAAATGGCTTTTAGTGCTCTGTTTTCTATTCATAGATTGTAATGTCACACTACCACCATGAAAATCAACACAACGCCACCTATAATCATAAGCGCACTATCACAGCAACTGCTACTATCCCATCACCATCGTTCCCCCAAACACTTCCAAATTTACACTGTTATCACCATTAATGTTATCCTAGTTACAATTTTGGATCATCGAATGTTCACCGATTCAACCATCATGTTGTTTTTTATTCAATGTTGTGAATTTTATCAGTTTTAAAACATGATCTGATTCAGTTCCCTGTCACCAGTTATTTGGTTTAGCTAGTCAAATAAATCCAATTTTGATAACACTAACTACCAGAGCTATAGCATTCACTCTCACTTTATTGAAAACGAAATCACACAGCCTTAACCAAACCAATCAATTTGTTTTGCTATAGCTATCAAAATCATTATCAGCACCATCACTTGTACCATCATGATATTGTCGTTGTCACCACAACCATACCATTATCATAACAACATGCAGTTTTTGCATCAATTCAATGCCCAAAAAAATCCGTTAAGCACTTCTTGGCTATGTCATAATAAATCAAAACATTTGCCCTGGATCGATTTCAAAATCATAATTGCTCTTGTCGTTGTCACCACAACCATACCATTATCATAACAACATGCATTTTAATTATTATTTTTCTTAAAATATTTTCCACAATATTTGTTCCTAAAAGAAAGGTTCTTTTTAAAAAAACTAAAAATAAAAGAGAATAAACGATATTTTCTTATATGTATATGTACTATCTTTATCTGTGTATAGATAAGAAGTATCACTAACCCTTTTATCTAGTATTTCATAGGAATAGAATAAATGATACACCTATAAAGATAGTATAAAATATATATTTTTTAGATTTTATATTTTATTCTCTCTTACTCTTATATTAAAAGGAATAAAAGACGCCTTTAAATATTTTAATATTGCATAAAAAAATTGTTTTTGCATCAATTCAATGCCCAAAAAGGTCCGTTGAGCGCTTCCTAGCTATGTCATAATAAATCGAAACATTTGCCCTGAATCGATTTCAAAATCATAATTGCTCTTGTCGTTGTCACCACAACCATACCATTATCATAACAACATGCATTTTAATTATTATTTTTCTTAAAATACTTTCCACTATTTGTTCCTAAAAGAAAGGTTTTTTAAAAAAAAACTAAAAATAAAAGAGAATGAATGATATTTTCTTATATGTATATGTACTATTTTTATCTGTGTACAGATAAGAAGTATCACTAACCCTTTTATCTAGTATTTCATAGGAATAGAATAAATGATACACCTATAAAGATTGATAAAATATATATTTTCTAGATTTTATATTTTATTCTCTCTTACTCTTATATTAAAAGGAATAAAAGATGCCTTTAAATATTTTAATGTTGCATAAAAAAATTGTTTTTGCATCAATTCAATGCCTAAAAAGATCCGTTGTTGAGCACTTCCTGGCTATGTCATAATAAATCAAAACATTTGCCCTGGATCGATTTCAGAATCATAATTGCTTTTGTCGTTGTCACCACAACCATACCATTATCATAACAACATGCATTTTAATTATTATTTTTCTTAAAATACTTTCCACTATTTGTTCCTAAAAGAAAGGTTTTTTTAAAAATAATAAAAATAAAAGAGAATGAACGATATTTTCTTATATGTATATGTACTATTTTTATCTGTGTATAGATAAGAAGTATCACTAACCCTTTTATCTAGTATTTCATAGGAATAGAATAAATGATACACCTATAAAGATAGTATAAAATATATATTTTCTAGATTTTATATTTTAAATATTTTAATGTTGCATAAAAAAAAAAATTTTGCATCAATTCAATGCCCAAAAAGTCCGTTGAGCGCTTCTTGGCTATGTCATAATAAATCGAAACATTTGTCCTGGATGGATTTCAAAATCATAATTGCTCTAGTGAATAACTATCACTAATGAAAATACATAGAACAGAACTATAACTATAATACAAGGCACTTGTTTTCTCGATTTTCTACTGTGTAAAGTCCTTCCAAAAACAAAATATAGAGAAGTTATGAGTTTATTGAATTGTTATTTAGGATTTAAAAGCATGTTTGACTTTGCTGCCAATTCATGAACGTAGGTTACAAATTAGAAGAGGAAAAAAAAAAGGTTCTCTATAAGAGGGGGATGAAGTAATGGTATTTTCTCAGAGGGTGGAAATTAGAGTTCTCGGTAAGTAAAGGGATTGAAGAGGTAGGAAAGAAGATTTCCCAACAGACCAGCAGCCAGTCGAAGTCATGGTTTTTGAGTAGGCCCAAGGTTTTCTTCAACCTAGGCTCAAAGTTGTCGCAGAAATGGTGAATTGACCTGATCAACTATGTGTAGTCCACCTCTGTTGAAAACCTAACTTGTGATTGGGTCCTCCACTGACCCATGGGGTTCAGGATTGACAGAAGCTCCAATATCTAATTTACTACTTCGTATGAACATGTCAAATCAGGTTTGAAAAGGAATCCAATAGGAGAGGGATGTAATAGTGCATTCAAATTATCTACTATAATTCCCAAATAATCGGAAGAAAAGAAATGAGAAAAGCAGAGAAGCATTCTCATTATGTTCCATTTTCCTTCAATCTTGTTTTTCCTTTTCTATATTTCTAAATCGAATAATATTATCAATAGAAATACAATAGTTACATACTGTTGATAAAAGCGTAGTTAAATATTGCAATACAAAAAAGAGGAAAAGAACCCATCTGAACTCACTTCGGCCATAAATAATAAAAGCATAGTTACCTATTGCAAAGTTTTTGTGGAGAACCTAAGCTATCATGTATAGTTGGAGAAAATTCATATAGTTTCATCTCAGTAATAGCTGCTACCTTATGATGTTAGAATAAATATAATAAACTCAAGAGTAAGGGCCAAATAATTTAATTTTTGCTTGGCATATTGTTCTTCATAATGATCTTACTTGACAGGTAAATCCTAACAAGGTAACTGAGTGTCATAAATCTATCTTCTAACTTTTGACTATCATGATTATTATTGCACCCTATTACTACTAGCCTTTTTTTCTTCTTTTTTTCAAGTTTAAATAAAAATCTATCAACGAAAGAGAAAATGAAGAAAATACAGAGGAAAGGTTATCCTCCAAAAAAGGAAATTCTTTCATGATTTTCATCATGATAAATCCTCAAGTCACACTAGCAAAAATCAAAATCATGTCCCGCATCGCATACTTTCAATGTTTCATGCCTTCATTTTGTCCAAAACCCTTGGAACTGACAATATATCCTCTATTTAAGATCAGTCATGCCTCTTGATTAAAAAGCAAAGAATGCTCAGCATGTTTCCCACTACTGTATGACAGCAGGAGGCTAGAAACTGTCTCTCCCTAAAACTACATATGACATGTACATTAATGTTCGATGATACAAGGCCTTCCGTAGAAGAGTTGGTTATTATTGACCTTTCATGTTGGCTACTAGTCTAAATGAAAGCCTTGACCTTAGAATGCTATCAAGATACAAAAAGAAAATAAGCAAATACAATCAGCATAAATGAAAAATGACCACCACAACACAGGCTAACAAGGGCTAATAGAAGTGAACCTTACAACCATTATACACTGTAAATTTTAGAAGATGGAAGAAATGGGAAAATACCTGTGATATGGATTGTCAGGGATTTTTATGCTGGCTAAACTTCACTTGTAGCTTCAATTCTGACCATAGCAAAACAGATCCAAGTAAATTAGCAAAACGACCTCCTAGTTAATTTTTCACATGTAAATATTTTTAAAACAAATATATTTGCAAATTGAAATGAATTACCGAGTTGCAATTTTGATTGTTCATCTACTTTCATTGTTCTAGAATTATATAAAAGAATTTCACAGAAATTGAAGTTAGTACTCTATATAGCATCCATGAGTGGTTACAATATGATGCAGTTTTTGGAGTATTCATTATTATACTTACGTTTTATTGATTCTCTGTTGGTATTTGCTTCACAATACCTGTAGGTTCCTTGCTTGCTTATCAGTTGTACTATGTTCCTTTATGCCCAGTTTGAGGATTTCTGAGTTGCGCAATGTTCCTTTGTGTACAGTTTGAGAAATATACTTGAGCGCTATGACACACATAAAACTAAAAGTCAAGAAATAGCAATCTGCAAGAACGTTGATAAAACCAAGGTTAGTCGATTATTCATCATTTTGCCAAAACTTGTTATTTCATTCTATATTTGAGCATAGCACTAGAAATCTCTAAATTTCCAAAAGACACAGCTTTTCGATTATTCCATTTTACCATCTTTTAGGCAAAAATGCGTGAGATCCAACTCCGGAGGAAAGAGTCACTTAAAAACTACTTCAACTCTGTTTTCAAAACCTAATAGTAAAAGGCAACTTTTTGAGAGAGGGAGAGAGATTTTGTGAAATCCTTACAAGCAGCCACCCAGAATATGGCAGCTTTTGCTGGGAAACAACACTGGAATGCAATTGCTGAATAGAGGGGTACACGGTGCATATGATGCTCTGTGCTTCTTCAGGCTACCTGTATTAATGTCTTAAAATGTTTTCTATCATGTATGTGCACTTTTACGTGGATGCCTATGACACATACATGCATGTTACTTCAGGGATCAGTGCGCACTGCTCCTGGAGGAAGGATGTGTTTTTCTAGGAGGATCATGTTGTAGGGAAAAAAAAACAGGAAAAAGAAAGTGTGAAATGTGAAGGCACTGCTGTACAGAGTAGACTAATGACCAGATTTATAGTCATAGGGCAGTGCAGTGATTGTTCAAGATTATTGGCTTTGCTAAAGTAACCATAGATTAATAGGCTCGAATATTAACTTCCATATTAATCAGGTTCAAGAGGTTTTTAGTCTTTTATTTTCGTGTTTATATAGTTGTATTTTGTGGGATGAGTTTTCTTTAGTTCAATGATCCAGCATTTGAGTTACCAAACTTGGTTGAACTACCTCATGATAGAAGCCATCATGGCAAGGGAAATTTTCCATGAAGTCACTTCGATTCAAATTCGACAAAGCTAAATACAGCAATTTGATGAAGATTTTATTTCACCTTTTTTCTTTTTTCTTTTTGCCTTTTAGAATTCTAGATCCTCTTGATGAAATCAATTTTGCCTAGCTTTCATTTTGTTTACCTTTTGGAAATTCAGCAGAATCATCACGCAGAATACATGGGTCCCAGCTATATGGATGCTAACCCACTCCAAATGGTCCAAAGGTATCATCAATCTTCAGATTCATGTCATACGCTTCATGGAAATTGACATGTTGCATTCCACTGGACCTATCACTAGCATTTATTGGATCTTTTTTGCAGGTACTTTGAAGGGAAGAACATAGAACAGCTAAATCTAACTCAACTCATTCAGCTAGAAAGAGAACTGGACTCCACACTAGTTTACACCAGAGGAAGAAAGGTCAGTTGTCCAATTCAAACCCATGATCAACAGAACAGCCTTGTTTGTTGGTTGTGAGAGCTTGAAACTCTTCATTACTGCAATTATCAAATACCATGTTCCATCTATTCAACACACTTAGCTACTCCTAAACAAAATATGTGAGTGACTTAGCAATCGAAATACTGAAACATTTGAATAATGGTGATATGTAGACAGAAGCAATGATGAAGTCCGTAACAGCCCTCCATCAGAAGGTATGTCATTCTCTCTATCTTTCAAATAAATTGGGCATATTTATTGAAGCCTTGTGGATCTGGATTAAGTGTTGTAAGTTCAAGTACTTCGTTTTATTTATGCGCGCACCAATAGTTAAGTTAGTTTTCTTAAGTGACAGCATGCAAGTGTCATGAATTGTTATGTGCAAATGAAGAAAGTTTATATGATGAACATTAAGAAAGAATCGAAACTGTCCAAGCCTGTCCCTACCATTCGTAAAGAACAAAGGCAGGAATCAAACTATGAAATCTACCACCACTGCCAAGCATACATTTACCAGTCATTTCTGTAAATTGTGGCAAGAGATTCCAGCATACACTAACAATAAAAATGATGGGAACGAAAACGATACCATGATTGAAAGCGAAGCGCTGTTTAGTATTTGGTGGAACACGGAAATAGTTTTATACGACTCCTAGATCTAAGTTGAGGTGGATTTAATCTGCAATAATCACAACTAGACTTACTTGCCCCTAGAGGCTTACGCAGTTGCAAGGGGGTGCTTGATGGCTTCTAAACCAGATAAGCCATTCTCCACTGTACGGCTGCCTCCTCCTAGAAGCAGTATTAGTTACACGATGAGCACTTAAAATGCATGGAAGAGAATGGTGCCTTTATTGAACTGCTGCCTGTGTTGTCAGGCTCTCATATAGTCACATTCTATCCGTACGGGTTCGTCATTCTTTGGATGGGTGTACAAAAAGATGGGACAAATCATTTAAGTTTGTTGCGTTAAATAATTGCATGGTAGGTGTTTTGTCAGGAGGATATCCACAGCCTGATATGGCATGTAACAAACTTCATTTGCGTAGGAATACTAGGTAGAATGTGTTCTGTTTCAGTATATGTTGTTTTCATGGAAGTGAGAACATTTTCTAGAAGATGTGAGAAGCAGGGGAATGGGGTTGAGCAGGCGGGTAGAGACAGTTGCAGTAGGAAAAACTGATGGGGAGTGATTAATTATCATGAAAAACAATTCCTAGTGATAAGAGGAACAAAGGATTGTCCCAAGAAACTTAGCGGTCATTTCTCCTCAAATTCTTGCAGTTTAGGCTTAATGTGTTACTTTTCTTTAGGACTCTGGTTTTCCCCTTGAATTACTATGGGAGCACTAATTAATAATTCCCACTCAAAACAGCAAGAGAGAGCACAAAACTAGGAATTTTTAGCTAGGTTGTCAATAAATTACATGGGAATTTTTCTGATTGCTTCTTCACTTTCGCATTTAAGGTTTGGTGTGCAACTTTTTCCTACTGGGCAGGGTCATGATTTTGCTGGCTTCTCTATTTCCCCTGTGTCTCGTGTTGTTGCTTTCGTGTCTCCAAGATTAGGTCTCTTACTGTTTTAAGTGCCTAATAAACGCAGTGCTCTTGCTTAAGCTGTTAAGGTCACAAGCGGATCGATACTTTTCTAACTTCCATTTGCTATTACTAATTACAGGAACAAGATCTGACAGATGAAAATAATCTCATAGAAAGAGAGGTAAATTAAGTTGAAAATATTCTTGTAAAATAAAAACAAAACTTGAACAACTCGCCTAATATCAGATATGTACTGATCAGCTTGTCTCTCTGTATCATGAAAACCAGATATCTGCAATCATCAACAATGGCAACCTCGCCAGCCAGCATGGCCGTGTTGTTGAAGATCCGGATTGTGTTCATCCTTCTCCACTGGACTTGTTTCACTTTTAGCAAGATCTCAAAAGGACAGATGGCGTATCCCGGATGCTTACGTCTGGGGAATAACATATAGGCATTTATTATACCCGCCTAGTGCCAGGTGGTGGTCAAAACAAATTATTAAGCATGTAACTAGTTGCCAGTTGGAAGCACAAGCCTTTACCAAGTGGCACGTCAGCTTACCTATATATATGTCTGCTCAGGATGGGGCCGTTAAGTTGGGTCCCTTATATGCTGTAATAGTAGTAGTGCCTGTGAATAATTGCTGCATGCATGGCATGCGTCATGCCTACCACGCATGTGGGCAGATGCTGGGATTGCGAGACCGGTCCGATGACCCTGCAGCTAGTAGTGGCTTCAGGACGGTTATCATGACTACTGTTGTTATTATGATCATAATAATCGCTGTTATTGATGTTATTCCGTAGCCTTGGTAAGGAGAATATATATTTCACAGGGACTCGCTCGGGCTATTTTAATGGCCTTCCTTCACGGTGCCATATATGCAAAAACTTGCATCCTATTTCTTGCAAAATGCCCTGTAATTTACACTTGTGAGCGGCTTATCGTTGTTTCAAGCACGTGACAAGGCTTCCATAGTTCTGACAAACATGTCTCCTCCTTTTTCTTGGTCCCTAACCCTGAGATCAGAACGATGAAACAACCTTAGCTGACATCTATCTACTTTTTTGGATATCGAAACTGGGAAACTACTGCCATCTGCACAAATATCATGAAAAATGCTAAACTCGTGAGAGGTTGGAGAACCTCTAGGAAGACGTGGCTCTTTGCATGGTTAGATTGACGTGGCAAGTATAGGAGGATGGTGGCTAGATTCGCTGATGCACTCACACAACAAGCTCCCGGCCCTGATGGGATCAAGATCCTTGGATAGCCAAGTTAGAAAAAAGAACAAGAAAGTACAAGCCTCAAAAGATGGTACTGTAGTTATTGAAAGAGATGACGTACCAGAGAAGAGGATGAACAAGGATTGAGAGATGAGAGACTGGGAATACCCCTCCCTGCCTCAAGGCTAGCTCATATAGTCTCTGGAGCCCTGTTAACTTGCTTGGAAAGGAGGGTATAGATGTAAATCCCCTTGCCACTTGTGATCTCAAAGCATGATGATCAGGAGATGAATTTCTAGAATATTCGATGAGATATTGTTAAGCCTAGCTAGCTAGATGGTAATATCGTCAACTTGGCAGAAGCACTCCAGATAACGTGTGTCTGCATTCGATGTATGAAAGCCCTTGTATGCCTACTCTCTCTCAGAAGGTATTGTATAGGATCAATAGGAGAGTACTAGTCCGTGCCTGAACGAAGGCGACAGCATCCGTGCCTGAACAGCAACGTGCTGTCTTTTTCTCAGACAAGAGCAAGAGAGGCATTCACACGTGAAAGTGGTTGTTTTTTAAATAATTTTTTTAATTAAAATATATATTAATAATTTTTTTATTTTTTAAAAATTATTTTTAATATCAATACATCAAAACGATTCAAAATATATAAATTTTATTAAATTTTAATAAAAAAATTAAATTTTTAAAAAACATAATTTGCCCAGTATTTCCAAACACATTCACAGTGGCTCCTGGTATTTTAATACTTGGTTAAGGTGTGCTTTTGTGTCTCGGCAAAGTGGAACTAAGCAGAGGGAGAAATGTTGACTCCTACTCCTAGTATTCGACGGAGGGCCCGCAACCTTTTTTTCATGGGTATAAAGATATTTTTTCCTATTTTCAAGGGGCATTTTCCTGCCTTGCTAGAGGATCTTATATATATATATATATATATATATATATATATATAGAGAGAGAGAGAGAGAGAGAGAGAGAGAGAGAGAGACAGACACACACACACAAA
>Ga0325410_1004707_pt1 | contig 15200 bp, 8 predicted proteins | sample PopdelMetagenome_16_FD_206182 | JGI IMG/M metagenome (GOLD analysis project Ga0325410, IMG submission 206182) | Populus deltoides microbial communities from Bellville, Georgia, United States - Xylem-PdIQD-R3 | ecosystem: Host-associated > Plants > Phyllosphere > Stem > Wood/Secondary xylem...
AAGATAAATCATATTAATATGATAAAGAGTTTTAATTAAATAAAGATCATTTTTATTTTTATTTTGGATAGTTAAGAGTCTTTTGGATATTTGTCTTTGATTTTTATTAAATGAAGTACATTACGGGGAAAAAAAAACTATATTTTTTTAGTTGATAAAAATAGATTAATAAAAAAAGAAGGGTCATGCTAATTTAAATTATTATGTTTTTTATAAAAATAATTATTGATATATAATTAAACAAAAAAGTTTGAACAGCTCCCTCAAGATCAAATATTTTTTAATTCAGCCTTCGACGAGGTCAATTATCTAGCATGGAAATACAAAATTATAACTACAACCATGCCTGTGTAAGAAGGGTTTCTAGTGCCCAGAAACCAGTTAAAAACGAAAAAAAAAAAAGGAAAGGGAAGGAAAAATTGAAAACTGCTCCACTATGATGGAATTACCTTCACAACAAAAACTAAAAGATGATACGAGTGGTGAGTATAGATTTCATTTGAATCATAAATTGACTAACTTTCACCAAATGATGAACTTTAAGGGTAGTTTAGATCAAATGGTGGTTTACAAATCTACCCTGGTTTTTTGTTGAAATATTTCTTGCGCCTCTGCTTCATTTCTGTACACCCGAAAGCCAGTTTTTCGCTGGTAAAAAAAAAGCCTTCATCCCAAGTTGCCAACCATTACATAGAAACTACACAATAACATGATTATTTACATTACATTTTCAGTGTGGGTGACAAGGATCAATGGCGGTACCATGACATACCAATCCGTTAAGGCAGAAACATATGCATCCAGCATTTCGTAGCACATAACCATGCCTCCCTCCCTCCCTCCCTCCCTCCCTCTCTCTCCATTCCTGGAGTCGAGGGATGTTTCAAAATCACGAAGCTCTGCATCATTCTCAAAAATCAATGAAGCCACCTTGTCATAAGCCCCTATAATCTTGCTATATCTCTTCATTCACTCTTTGTTCAATGCAAGAACCCCAGAGAAGCCTATACCCACCACAAAATATCTGTGCTTGCTATAGAACAGCATTCAGAGCTGAGTCGATGGAAAAGAGACTGAACGAAGATCTCCCATGCTTGATGACCTCTTTCAAGATATTATATACAATAGTGAGGCTAGTCTCTTGCAGGAAGTTTTCATTAGATCACACCTTTCCATAATCATGCTTGACAAGAAACAAAGAATGAATGACACCCATTAAAGATTGGTGTCATGTTAGTGTAGCAATGAGAGAACCCGTTGCACTGAATCAGTTGAAGAAATAAGGTGATTCTAACACTTGCCTCAACTCAAAGTCTCCCCATTCAGGCAAAGGCGGAAAACACAGTGTAGGAAAGGACTTTTCGAAGCTCTCCAACAACTGCATACAAAACAGAAGGTATAAATGATGGATTTGACACAACACAGTTATTTTAAGTGTGAATCCAAGTAGAAATTATAGGCATCTTTTTATCCCAAAACACAGTCGAAACTGTGGTTGAGAGCAAATTATAAAGGATGTTTTAATAAACGGCAGCAAGTGTTGTTTATTTAAACATAATGCCATATATCTCTTCATCCTTCTCTCCGCACCAAGACAATCACAATTGATTAAAGTGTAAGAAAATTAACTTGCCTCTTGTCAGCTCTACCAAAAAAACTTCAAAAATATTGTATTGGGGGGCTTTTCCCTTGTACAAATACATAATGATGCTAGGCAATGGATGGGCCATTTATCTTTCCAGTTTGTAGAGTAATATAGCAGTGCTAATACTTACATTTTTTAATATAGGTGTTTCATAGAGTTCAACAAACTTTTCCCTCAGTATCCTGTTCATTTCATCCACATCACATGCATGCGTCCAATATGAATCGTGAACTCCTGTAATGGTATGCCATATACAGTAATAAGAAATCAAAACTAGGAATAGGTCAACATTTAAGACAAAATCCAGTTACAGGTGAAAAAACAACCTGCAAATTTTAAGCCTGCCCTTTTGCAGGCAACTGCAGTCATCATCATATGAGAACCATCAAGGGAATGAACAAAATTTGGTGGGAAAGCTGTTCTCTGTCGTTTGACCATAACCTGTAACAGTAAAAGAACCACCAAATTTGAGATCCAAGACCCGGAAGGTTCGACATTTTTTCCCTTTCTTTCAGTATTTGGATTAGTCCAGACCGAACTAAAAAAACAAAAGCAGGAAAATTTAGCTGGACAAAAACCTTGGGCACCTGCTAAAGTCTACCAGAAATTCAGAATATTAGGAAACAGTTTACAGAATGTACCGATAACTATGATCCTAGAACAATATTTTCAGCCATAAAAACAGGTTATTTCAGACCTTTCACAATTAGATGCGCTATCAACATCCTAGCAGAGACTCACAAGCCACAATAAATAATATGGAATCTCTATTAACTAGAGCAGAAAACAGAAACATTACCTTGTCAGTTTCCTTTTGTAGTGTTAAAAACTGCAGGGAGGTTTTGATCTGCAAAAATTGTATGAAAGGAAGATAAGAGAATTCAAAATGCCATTTCTATCGACATGAACGTAACAAAATGCCAATCAATTTCTTTTCTTTACTCTTTTTTTTGTCCAGTAAGTACAATTAATGATCTACTATGCTTCTGCAAATGCTATAGAACTCACAACATGCTTCCCTAATTTACGGTAAGGCTGTACAACAGGAAGCCCTAGTGGAGTTGTCCATCGCACTGGCTCATTTTCAGATGCAATAATCTGGTCAAGTTAAACAGTCAACAGTCATATGGACAACAAAAAGAAAAAAGGTAAACAGAATGTCAGTTGATGGTATAGAAACAATAACAAAAAAAATCAATACAAAGGAAAGAACAAATAAATAGATGAGACAGAATCACCTTCGCACATTCCCCAAGCCAGTTCATGATACTTCGTGCAGCTTCAAACATCTCTCCTAAGGCAGTTAAGGTCACCTGATAAAGCAATCAAATAAAATATTGTCAGTGACCTGTTTTATGAAAGAGTGAGGCTAAGGAATTATCAATCCTCCTTGTCAGGATGCTCCTTCCACACCTTTGCAGCATAGCAAGAACAACCGAAGATCTCTGAATTGTCTGTGAGACCACGTTCCTTTAACCTCCTTTCGATTTGGTCTCTAGCACCAATGTAAGTCACACCATACACAGATGTCATCACTGTCTGCTTCACCAATTTCCTATCCACCTAGATTATGTCAAATTACTATTAGTTCGAAAGCATAAGAACATACCCTCTATGAAAAGCACACCCTATTCTTTGAATGAGATGGAAAAAAAGAAGGAAAGCATGGTACAGTTTTGACCCAGTTGTAACCAAGCCATCCCTTAGCGACAGAAGACCACTATAATCAAGAATGAAAGCTTGAAGAAAACCTGACTGATTAATCTTCTTGCACGCAAAGCATCAGGAAAAACTTCTGGATCTTCCAGTGCATCCCTCCGCATGATGTCAAGTACTCTGCATTACAAAAGTTCACATTCATCACGTTCTTTTTGCAGATATCTGCTTGCTTCACAACCAGCAATGCATGATCACAAAAAGAGGATGGAAAAAGAAAGATTCTTGTAAAGGCTATACAAATTTGGCTCCAACCAAACACATCCAATGGATACCACAGGAATTTGACTTCATGGATCTGGTCATAGGCCATGAAATAAGCACTTAGCTGATTGAAGTTTTTCTTTGATTGAATTGAAACAAATTAGGAGTTCCTAATTTAAACAGAAATATTGATCTTTGATTGGATGTTACTTCTTAATTACATATACCTACATTTCCAAGAACGCCAGAAAACTCGGCCAGTGAAATACATTCTTCTTTGGCTTTGAGATAGTAATGCTTCCAAACTCTTAGGCTTTGAGACAATAATGCTTATTGCAGAATTTAATCGAACCAATACATGCTGGTGTGTTGCAAAAAAAGCTCCTAATTAGGAGGCGTTTTGGCTTATATTCCAAAGATCATATTTGTGGCTGTCCTCTCAAGAGTTGGTCAGAAGTCTAAAATTCAGATTATGTCTTCTTGTGATTTGGAACTTCAGAATTAAAAAGGGAATCCCTTAATTAAGCTAACTACCCAAGAGTTGCCTCAATTTTCAGCATAATTTTTTTAGTTTTTCAAATCTCTGGATTTTCAAGTTTTAGATCTAATCTTTAAATCAGTGGAGTAGAAAACCACCATCTCTATTGATTTGCTTCAACAAAAGCACATCTGAGTTCCAATCTTTTCAACGGTATCATGAGAAAACCACTTACCTAGCAGCTATTCCTGAGTAGACATCTGTGGGCTTCTCTCCAGCAACTAGATTAACAGCAGCTGCTCCCAACTGTTCAAGACTCCAATGATTTAACAACACAGAGGGGTTCAAAGTATAATCACAGGCATTTTTTTTTTCCAAAAACAAAAAGAAAGTTCAAAAAAAGAAAGTTTGCATAAAAAGGCAACTTGAATTCAACAAGGATTGGCATCAGTATATGAAAATCAGACAAGCAGATTGCGGGTATCGGGTTTTGTATAGCAGCAGTAATCATATAGAAAAGTAAAACTTAATACCATCTTCCAATTCAAGTTAGGGACACTACCTTGTCTCTTCCAAGTGCAGCATAGTGTTGCAGACCATTGCAGGAACCATCCTACAGAGAACCATAACAGGGAAGGGGTACCTCAGAAGGCAGTACAAGTTATGACAAAATACAGAAATATCAGAGTAAAATAAATTACTAGGCCAGAAGAGCAAACATAAGCCCAGGGAAAAGAAAGAGAACAGTCTGGCATTAGTATTTAAGTTGAGTGTCCCACATAGTTTGACTTTTTTTTAGCAATAGTGCCAATAGAAGCCACCTAAGCTTATCATTTCATTCATTTTCCAAAAGCAATTGGAGCAAGGTACAATAACAAAGAATCTTGACTCTCCTTCTTTCATTCATCTTACTAATACCTCTGCTTCTCTCAATCCTTTCCCTATAATTTCAGTAAAACTGTGCTCAACTGAGGAGGATGCTTTATAATCCTTCTAAACAATGTCTACAAGAAGTTCATATGAGCACAAAGCAATGACATTGATAAGATATACCTGATGAATAGGAATATGTGAAAGGCATGTTTCTGGAGAGGAGCTTCTCAAAGCTTCAGTGAGGTTAATGCACACAGCCAAGCACTGAAACGGATCTTCTGCGTGCAACCACCAACGCTTTCCTTCAAGTGGTTTGTCCGCAGAATCAAATATATCATCAAGGTGATTCTCAGTAAAAGCTATTCGTCCCTCGTGGGATAACTTGTCTACACCACAAGCAAACAGATTTGCAAGGTGTATCTTCAGCCAGCGTAAGCCTGACTTTCCAAGAGGGCGTCCCTCTGCAAACTCCAAAATCCCCCGGCATAGATCTGAGCCGAGATGGTTTAAATATGGGTGCATGGGGTAGGCACGGCCACGAAAGTCAAGATTGTGTGGATAATAGAAACCTTCTTCATTTTTCATCTTCCGTGCTACCTGGAGCCCATTAAGAACATTGACATAAACCCCAAGGAAATTGAAAGTGTACTATCTAAAATAAAGTCACATGAATTTTACAGCAATTTTAAGTTCTGTGTCGCAACGCCGTGAATGTCTTTCCCTGTTCTCTTTTTTCACACTTTTGACTTTCCACTTCCACTTCTTTAGCAGTGCTTCATCTTCTGTTTCCGGCTTCTCAGGTAAAGGAACCTGAAATGAAGCCATTAAATGAGAGGTTTTCTAGTTGCTACAAAAATCATAATCAACTATTAGAACACAAAGAAAAAGTAAAAGAGTTTCTAAAAAAAACTGGAGTTACTAGGAGCAAAATTAGAAAAGATACTCACATCACTGCGGTCTACCAAATCAGCAAGACGACCTCCATTATTCCATATCCTATCAACAACACTAAGTACCCTCTTATTTACCCTCCATTTGGTATTTCCTAATGTATCCAGGGCCTGGAAAATTTATTCAAACAAACGATTAGCTTCTGGAAAAATCTACATACATGTGATAGCACATACACGATTCTCAGTTTTCACATGTTAGTACCATATAGGATTTTGTTCAAACAAGACAATATGCAGCAGTAACCATGCAATGCATCTAATATGTACAGACCTCAAAAACTAGCTGTAGCTGCTTCTTAGGTGTCCTCTTAACTGCTTCACGTTGCTGTTTAGCACCATGTATCCGCATGACATAGGATGGTAAGAACAGGTGTGCACCTTTATCATAACTGCAAAGGGCATGAAGGTTATGGTTGACACAAGTCAAAGAGAGTTAAATATCACAAGCTATTATGCAATTATGTAAGAAGTGCATAGAACTCAAAAATGCTACTTAAATGCAAGGTCCTGATTTATTACTAGAAGCAATAGTGGTGTTCAGAGTTGCAATAACTACTTGGGAACCAGAATCCATCCACCAAGTCAAAAACATCCAGATTGAAGTAATGTGTGTGAGGAACCTGTAAGAAACATTTGCATCTTCCAGATTTGTATAGGAGGATCTAAAATTTATTATAGTAGGGACTATGCTTATGTGCCTCCAGCGATGGTTTTGGCCTAATGCTCGATCTAATCAAATGGAATTTATTCCGAGTGCAATCTCTGGTATAATTTATCTTTGCTTTTTGTTGATTGACAGTTCTTCCTGGAATCCACTCCTAATGGATACAACCAAAAGTGCTAGGGATCTTATCAGATTTCAAGGCAACAGGTTGAATGGCACATACTGCTCTAGAGGCCTCTTCATTTTCCAAAGCAATGTGTAACTTTTCCAATGAGGATTGATCACCTATTCATTTCCTGTCATATAAACCAAGAATGTTTGGCAACTGGTTCTTTCCTTGTGTGATTACCAGGCTAAATGGTGATTGGTGATCGAGATAAAGAATTCTGGTGGGCCAAAAAGTTTGCATGGAAGAATTTTCAGGCCATTCTGTTGCATATTGATTGGTGTGCATGCATCTATTTGGTTTGGAAAGCAAGAAATCACATGATTCACAACAATGCAGATGAGCAGCAGTTCATATTTTGAAGTCTATTATTCAATCTGTACAGTCCAGATCCAAAAGAACAAAGGACCTGAATCCTCTTGGAAGACCCAAATGGATCATGATTTGACAACTTTGGAACTACTGTAGCTAACTTTAGCTATTAATTTCTTTGTTGTTTTTCAGCTAGTTCAGTTTTCCTTCAGCTTTTGGTGACTATTAATCGGGACATCTCCTGTTTCAGTTGCTTTTGATCAGTAAAATTCTCATTTATTAGAAGAGCAATTCATTTGATAGTGGATAAAATGGACACCAATCAAAATGTAATGACATGATGCCTTATTTATACACACACACGAGCGCACGTGCATATATTGAGAGAGAGGGAGGGAGGGAGAGTGTCAGAAAGGAGAAAGTTTAGAATATCAAGATATTATCCCTATGAACCCAATGTTGACCTATTACTGACACACTCCTCGCATCAAAATCAAAACACTCCATTTTTGCATATTGACAGTCAAGGTCATCAGAATAATTTCTCATATTAGATTTAAATAAACAACCACTCTTGAGTACAAATTGACCATCATTAAGTAAACACATCACTCATGTTTCCGCAATAATATTTATGAAAGTAATCTACTGATTTAACTGGTTACTCACTGCTTTTCCTTCTTTATCCTTATCCATGGAGCTTCCTTCATCTTTGTCTTCTTACAATTTTGTTTTACAAAAAAATCAACCTACATCAAGAAAAACTTAACCAAACTCCATGAAATCCTAACCAATTCAGAAAAGAACAAAGTTCAAACAACTCGGTTTGACTGCAGAGATCCATCTGTGCCATTTCTCTCATGAAATCATCTGTTGTCTCCATGCCCTTCTAGCACATTTGAAATAAATAATGTTTTCCTATGTATGGCCCATTTACAAGTCCTCACCTGAACTAAAGCACTTTAATTGAGTTCTCCATGTACTACCCTAATCTTAAATTAACTCCATATTTGACTTCACATAAAAACAATAATTTGACACTGTAACTTTTCTTGTACCAGAATCATCCACCACAGAATCCTTGTAGAAAACATAGTACCTTTCCTTTTTCTATATTTTATCTCTAACTGCCAATCATTCTTTTCCGGTAGCATACCTTTCCCTTTAACATAAATAAATATTCACAGTAAAGAATTCCATATCAATCTCTAAAATTTGCTGCCCAATAATGTTAATTTTCCCTTCTTGAACATGATAGTAATTTGTAAATGCTCATCAATGTTTTAAAACAGTGCTCTCAATTCTCTTGAGAATCCTAGACAAACTCTTCCATCTCATATCTCATATCTCATATTCACCATTTCAATAAACACTTGCAAGACAATTAGTTGTTCTTCCAACGAAGGTTTAGGAAATGGAAAGGCAGGGCCGTGAAATATGCTAGGATGCTAATTTAAAATCGGAATTCCAGACTTTAATTTCAGAAATCCATCAATTCATCAATCACACCATTTTAAGAGATTAACTTGACCAAAAAAAAAAACTGAAAACAACTCCAGGCATCAAGCAGAAGTAACTGAAACAAGGTGAATATTTTGGAACTTGGAAATTATATCCAACTAGAAAAGATCAAATTAAAGCAAGACAAACATGGCAAAACTGTAAATATAAAATCAAAAGTTACCGTACCCTCTCCATCGAAGCGGTGGCACCAACATTGGCATATAAGGAATCACTATGTGCCTATCCTGTTTGGAGAAATAACACTTTTTATGGCTCCTTGTACAAGAAAAAAGAAGAAAAACTTCTGCGACTTAAAAGGCACCAAGGAAATTGTCTGCAGATCATATTTGTTTCAGCTCTAAAATCTAGAAACTACCTATCTGCTTTGAAATAGATGGCATACCCCATGCAAGTTCAATGTTATAAAGGACAATAAAATATGAAAACTGGATTTCATTAAAAGAACGAAATATAACAAGGTTACTCACAGTTTGCTCAAGGCCTTTGAGGACTAGCGAGTCACATTGAATAACACCATATTTTCTGGAAGTCTTCCTGTAAGAAAGGGCCAATGTGTGCATCAGTTTGAAGCAGTTACAGGGGAGATAAATAAATTGAGCTCATCGAGCTAACAAAAGAATGGCTCCGTACTTATTTTCATATGACACAGTTCTGAACGTGTGCACAAATGCAGGTCGAAGATCAGGTGGACTATCAGCTAATTGATCAGGAGGAGGCTGTATGTAAGCTGTTTGTAACAGCAATTCAATTAGACGGCTGCCGACCTGCAAAGTGCAAGGACAGAATCAAATTTGAATATGGTACATTAGTTCAAGAAAATTAGCTTTCACCTATGATTACATGCACACAAACCTTGGCCTTAGCATCCGTGCTCCATGATTTTGAATCATCGTGCCCCTTCACAATCTTCCTCACTGCTGGCAGCTTTTGTTTTTTAATCAAATCAGTAACCTTTTTTCTTAGCTTCTCTTCTTCATTCATGACAGCAGGGGATTCACCTTCTACACTATTCTTGCTATTATCAGCGTTTTCCTTTTTCTTCTTTGTTTTCTCCAAGAAATTGTGTATCCTAATCTGTTTTATCACAGAAACAGTCACAGATTCAGCCCTCAGCTGAAAGAAAGAGAACAAGGCTGGAGAGTTAGGGGGTCCAATATATTGATTAAGAATGGTATTCCTAAATATTTCTGCATTGTATAGTTTTTTTATTTAAAAAAAAAAGAAGGAACTCCCAAAGTCAGAGGAGACACTGGAGTAAAGTGTCAAATGTGCCTTTAAAGTCTAAACTAGGTAAAAACCTTTAAAAAAAATTATTAAACAAAGGCACAAACAAAAACTTGCATAATTGAAATGCTAAAGATAATTGTCGTCTCCAACAGGGATATGCAATAGTACAAATCCGTAGTGACATGGAGTGTCCTAACATGAGATGTGTTCTAACAAAGGGAAGTTGAAATCTCACTCTTATTGGTCCACCATGTTCAGAATTTGAAGAAAGTGTAGCTCAATAAAGAAAGGTGGAATAGAGTATTCAGCTTAATAAGGCCCATGACATGAAAAGTTTAATGTATAATGACAAAGTTGTAAGAACTTGGTATCTAAAAGATGTTACATTACACTACATTGTCATGCCCTGCCTAAATTTAATGTCTTCACTGGAACTATTAAACAACACAAGAACTTGAATTCATGCGGAATCAAAATAAAGCTGAAGGTGAAAACTATAGATATATAGGAAAAGAATTCAGAAAAAACCCCCTTCAACATTTGACACACAAAATTTTACAGACGTAATGGAAAAATCTAATTTTACAGGCATTACTGAGGTTTCATAATCTAAGTTCCATAGCTGATTTTTATCGATGGTAACTCCACCTTTCTTCCAAGTTCATCACCTCAGATGAAGGCTGTCTAAATGCAATTTTAAGGACCTTTATGTTTCCCCTCATCTTACTATATTTTTATCCGGGCACTCATTAACCTCTGTCTATAAATCAAACAGCAAACATAAAATAAGCAAATAAAACAGGTTAAAATCACTTACCTCCTGCTCAATTGCATCACCAATCATACAAGCAGCAGCCACAACTCTTGCACATCCATGTTCCCCACCTATCATCACCATTGCTGTGAGCTTATGCATAGTAATAACAGACATCATATCAGCTGGCAACAGATCAAAATACGGAGCATAATCCGGTCTGGTCTTCCCTCTTCTAATCGACTCCTGCTCTTTCGCAATTGCATCTCTCAAAGGCTCAAACCAACCAAGAAACAAACCCTTCATATATGGCAAATTAGGAGCCAACTTATGCTGACACATATCCTTTAGAAGTTCCTTATATTCTTTCGCTGCCTGTTCCCATGCTTCAGCCTCAATCTTCACTTGCCTTCTCCTTAAGGCCTTATACTTCCCTGACCCCATTCCACGGTTAGCATTTAGCCTCCTTCTCCTCCTAAAGTCCTTCTCTTTCTCCTCTTCTTTCCTCGTTTCTTGCAACAATTCTTGCAATTCCTCATCAACAACCACATTATCTTCAACGTCTGTTGATGACACTGCCTCAGCTACACTCACATATCCTCTTGGACACAACCCACTACACAGATTCCCATTACTACTATTACCATTTCTCAAAAAACCAAAACTAGGTTTTCCCATATAATCCTCATGGGTTGATATTTCGCCAATTCGGCGAAAACCCAGCTGTGGACTTGAGTTATTAACTGAATGGAACTTGGATTTCTCAAAAAAGATGGGTTCTTGAGAGGCTCCTAAAAAGCTGTGAGTTCTTGGAAATGAAGGGAAATTGAGAGACTTTGATTGGGGTTTCAAAATGGCTTGTTTTGCAACGTTTCTCCACATAACTGTGGATGGTTTTGAATTGATTAGGGATAGAATTGAGGGTTTCTTATCAAAAGCAATCAAAGGATCAATATTTTTGGTAGAGAATATATGGGGGTTGGCACTGGACATCAAATTTTTATGTTAAGAATTTTCAAGGAAATGAAAAAAAAAATGGAATTGAAGTGATTGAGAGATGAATTGAAATGTATTGGTAATGGAATTCGAGAAAATAATTGAATTCATAGAGGCGATGGCATGCTATAGTGGCCGCCTTAAACCCTGCTTGAACCTTCTTTGGAGTTTTAGCTAAATCGTCTGTTTATTTTTGTCCATTGAATTCAATTCCGCAGTAATTTAAATTGAATTCATAATTTTTTATAATTTTTTATATTTAAAATAAAAATTAAATTTATAAAATATTAAAATATCTGTGAAAATAAATTAAATAGCAATGTTAATTATTTTATTTTTAATTCAAAAACTATTTTTTTTCAATGTAAAAATAAAGTACAGACTTAATACCCGCAAAAACCAATCATTTTACAATGTAATATGGAAAGTAGTTCTCAACGTTGCGTGATATCCATATGGTCACCCATTTTCACCCATGCGTCTAGGCTCTTTGGGCCAACATAAAATTACTTTCGGTTGAATTTACATTACAGTTTGAATCAAATTTTATCTAATGTAAAAAAAAAAATTCAAATAATGATAATACGAGTCAACTCGAGCTACTTTAACTAATTTATAAAATAAAATATTAAAATAACTTGTAAAATAGAAAGCAGAAAAAACCACAAAACTTAAAGCCCAATAATCTAATCTCAAATGATGAAATTAAAAAAAAAATTAAAAAAAAAACCTGAGTCAACTCAGGTTAACTTAACTAACCCGCTACCCGTGACATGAGATCAAGATAAAAAATTAATTTTTTTTAAAAATGACCTAAAAATAAGGATTGAAGTTAAATATAAAAAAAAAAAACATTGAAAAAACTTGAGTTACCCCAGGTTAACTTGACTAACCTGCTACCCGGAATAACCTAATAGAAAGGAAAAGCATAAACAATCAGAAAAGGTCAAGATTCAATAGTCTAATATCAAATGATGAAATTGAAAAAACATTAAAGAAAATCTTAAACAATTCAGGTTAACTTGACTAACCCGTAACCTAGGATAACCCCATAAAATAAAAAAATGATAAAAAAAAGACAATTAAAAGAACAAAGACTAAAATTGAATAAAAAATGAATAAAATAAAATGTTGAGGGATAAAATTAAAAAAATAAATAAATAAAATAAAATGTTGAGGGATAAAATTGAAAAAAGAAAAAACAAATCAAGAAAAGAATTAAAAAAACAAAAAAAGAGTATCATATCTGATATAAAAATTAAATAAAATCAAATAAAAAATGATGAAATTAAAAAAAATCCAAAACAAATCCAAAACAAATAAAGACTAATCAAAAGAAGAATGACCACAATTGAAAGAAGAAATAAATGGGAGGAAAACTCTAAATTTTGGCTAACCCGACATGGATTTCAAAGAGATAAGAGAGAGAAAAAAATCTCAATGCTGCAAATTCCATTACACGTGTTGCCCTATCCTCTATGTCGCTACCAGATGCTGAGATCGGATTGAACCATAAAAGGCAAATCCAAAAAAATTATGAAGCCAAATTCATACATGTAGAAGTAGCAAATATCTCCTAATCTGTTTGCCCCCTTTCATGCATGTAAGACATGGATGTATGTACAAGCATGCCGAAACAGCAGATCCCTAGCTATATCCGGGGATGACGTCAAAATCATCTAGAAGCGTTAGATAAATTAAAAGCACATATCTTCCTATAGGTCCGTGAATAATACTAATGTTCATCAATCTAACACTTTCAAGTTATTTTAACATCAATATCATTATAATCTCATCCAAGTCCATAACAAATGGTTTCTTTTATTTATGCATATGACATGTCTAAATTACATTTTAACAACAAATTGTTCTACTATTGTATATGATATTATTGTTCACATCATAAACAATAGTGTCACTGTAATAATATAATATAAATATGTTATAAGACATTATGTAAAAAATAAATAAATTGGATTCTGATCGATTGGACGTAATTATAACTAAATTGCATTATTTTAACACTAATTGAAAAAAATCATATCAAATACAATCAAATTCCCAAAATTTAATGTTGCAAATTCACCATAAATTAAACATAATTCATGATATGAAATCTATTTGATATTTTCTTGCTTAATTTCATTAGATCAAACCCAAATTAATAGAAAATTAATATAATTCAAAGAAAATACTAAATTTATTAACTTATCAACAATTCAATTAAATATGTAAATCATCATAATTCTACTGCATTCATGCTCTCGTCCATGAAATCATCAAGCATAGTTAATTACATTTTTAGCTTATTCCAACAATACATATAAAATCTCTAATTCAACAACTTAACATCAATTAAATGCAATGCATAATTAATTAAAGTTATTATTTTATAATTAATTTAACTTATTTTCATGTTTAACTGTATAAAATTAACCATAATTGATGATATTCTTAATTAATTCCATATTAATTCAAGAAACCTTAAATTCACCATAAACCATAAATTCAACCTAAACAAGTATTTAATTTCAACCAAACAAAACATAAATTCATAGTAATGCAGTATATTTACCTTGTTTGTAAAACTAGAAAAAAAGTTGGGATGGTGGCGGCAACAAAGAGAACGTTTGATTTTGCATACAAAACATCCAATGATGCTTATAGACTAGGATGAGTTTGATTTTTAGTTATTTTAAAGGTAAAATGAAGGTGTTTGGAAATGGTCGAGAGAGATTGTGTTTGTGTCTACTCTACGTGTTCTTCAATCTGAGTTTAAATTTTAATTGATGTCTCGCTTTAGAAGCATGATTCAGAAGCACAACATTTTAAGTTGTCGTGCTTCTGAAACATAATATTACATTATCGTGTTTCTGAAGTGTGACAACTACCTTATCAAGCTTTTGAAAGCGCAATAATATCAAAGTGTGCTATTTTACTAAAAAAAAATTCAAACAATATTATTCTGTCAAAACTTTAAGTTTATTGTGCTAACTTTTTTTATATAAAAAAAAAACCTTTAAAATTTTTTTTTCTTTTTATCTAAAATGGTAGTCTCTCTAATTTGAAAAAGAAAAAAAAAGTATTTATAAGAAGATTTTAGAACAATCTTTATTTGGTTTAAAATTTTGAAGTAATCCTAATTTCGTAAATTGGCTTTTTCTAGTAATCTACTAGGCTAGATGGGATAATGAAAAAAACTAGGCAATGATATCTATAAATTAGATCACAATATTCTAGCTCTTAATTTTATTTTATTTTCTAATATTCTTTTTACTCTTTATTTTTATTTTTATTTTTATTTTTCACTTTATACTTTCACAAATCTTCTTCTTCTTCTTCTTTTCTATTTGCTTGAAATTAAAATAAAACATACAAAAATATATATTTTTTTAGAAAATAGCTAAGTTTTGAAAAATTGGATAAAGTTTACTGAAAATGCATTTCTTTATATTTTTTTATATTTTTCTAAAAAATATTTTTTTAAAAATAAAAATAAAAACAATTTATGACAAACATTATGCATAAGCACAAGTATATAAAATCTATGATTTATGTAATTGAATTGAATTTTAAGCAACTGCTTGAGCAATTGAACTAATGTTTTATTAAATTTTGATTTTTTATATTAAAAATAATAAAATATAATATTTTAATATTAAACGAAAAGCAAGAATAATCTAAGATT
>Ga0325410_1004708_pt1 | contig 15198 bp, 3 predicted proteins | sample PopdelMetagenome_16_FD_206182 | JGI IMG/M metagenome (GOLD analysis project Ga0325410, IMG submission 206182) | Populus deltoides microbial communities from Bellville, Georgia, United States - Xylem-PdIQD-R3 | ecosystem: Host-associated > Plants > Phyllosphere > Stem > Wood/Secondary xylem...
ATTTTAGTAGCGAATGAGCTGACACTGCCATTTTCTTGAATCAGTAAGTATTAATTTTAATGGTAAGTAAAGGGCATTTCAGTTTGTCCCAAAGGAAGCCATTGTTGTCCGAGGAAAATAACTCTCTCTCCCGATGAAGTTTTCCACTGTCTTTATACTTTCTTCCTCCGAGAAGGAAAAAAGTAAAATACAAACAAATGTATTTTTGATTGTTATATATATATATATATTTTTTTTTTGAATATTTATTTTTTAATTTTATTTTTTAAAATTTAATTTGTATATTAACTTTGATCCTCATTTTTATTTTGATTTTCTCTTATTATTTTTTAATTGAAATTTTTTATTTATCAAATTTGGTTCTCATTTTTTTGATTGTTACTTATTTTATTTGAAATAATTTATGAAATGTTAATTATTATTATTTTAATTTCTTTATCTTTCAATTTTTTTATTTTTTATTTGATCTCTATTATTTTGATTATTATTTATTTTATTTGAGATAATTTATGAAATTATATTTTTTTTCAATTTCATTCTCATTCAACTTTTTAATTTGTAAGATTTGTTCCTCATTATTTTAATAAACTTGAAAAAAATAAAACATTAATAAGTTATTTTCCAGCTCATTTTCTATGACATAACCAAACACTGGAAAGTGTTTTCCAACTTATTTTTCATTACACTACCAAACATCGGAAAATACTTTCCCGGAATTCACTTTCCCCAGAATTCACTTTCCAAAAAGAAACTATTTTCCAGTAAACAAACGGGGTCTAAACTATGTGTAATGTTCAGTTGAGTCTCTGTAAGTTCAAAGTTAAAGCAATGATGCCTAAACATTTCAGGTTTTACTCAATAGTACCCTCATTAAATGGAATTAATTTAGAACTAGCCTCGGAAGGCCAGATGTCGGACCAAGAGCTAAGGAACAAGACCCAAATACATACGATTCTCACTAAGGATTCATTTATTTGCTGTAAAGTAGTTTTCTTTTGGAAAGTGAATTCCGGAAAAGTGAATTCCGATAAAGTGAATTATTTTCCGATGTTTGGTAGTGTAATGAAAAATAAGTTGGAAAACATTTTCCAGTGTTTGGTTATGTCATGGAAAATGAGCTGAAAAATAACTTATTAATTTTTTATTTTTTTTCAAGTTTATTAAAATAATGAGGAACAAATCTTACAAATTAAAAAGTTGAATGAGAATAAAATTGAAAAAAAATATATATAATTTCATAAATTATCTCAAATAAAATAAATAATAATCAAAATAATAGAGATTGAATCTAAAAAATTAAAAAATTAAAAGATGAAGAAATTAAAATAATAATAATTAACATTTCATAAATTATTTCAAATAAAATAAGTAATAATCAAAAGAATGATGACCAGATTTGATAGATAAAAAATTTCAATTAAAAACTTATAAGGAAAAAAAAATAACAATTATAAAAATGAGGACCAAACTTAATATAAAAATTAAATTCTAAGGGATAAAATTGAAAAAAAAATATTCAAAACAAAATATATATAGCAATCAAAAGTTTGAGGACCAAATTTGATATAATCAGCTAATAATATGACATTTTTAAATTTTTCACAACTTCCAGAAAGTGTTTTCCGCCCAAAATAAAAGAAAAAGACTTTTCTGGAAACCAAGCTAAATTTTCCTTTGACTGGAAAGTGTTTTCCGTTGATCGGAAAATGTTTTTCGTTGACTAGAAAGTGTTTTCTGTTGACCAACTTTCCTAATGGCAAACAAACATAGAAAAGTTTGGAAAGTGGTTTCTGGGAAACAAACACCCCTTAAAGATGATTGAATCGGCTAGTGGAACAAATTACTTTTATTCTTTTATATTTGGTATTTTTTATGCAATTTTTCACTAGTATGATTTTAATAATATTATCTTTTTTTTCTTACTGTTAAAGTACATATTGAATATCTTTAATTAATATTTAATAAATTATTTTAATTTTAATAAAAAGAAAAAAAATTAAATATTGATAGAATTAAATTAAATGTTTGGTATATGATAATTTAAGTCTAATGTGATTTTATTGATTTATGATTTTAATATTTTGAAAGACAGCTCCTTTTAACTTGTTTAAAAACATTTTTAATGCTTTAATAGTTAGAATAACATACCAACAAAAAAGAAAAGAAAGGAGATACTTGTACGTCGCCGCGAGTATGTATTTTTTTCATAAAAACAAAGTTCAAATATTAAAAGTTTGTTTTAAAAAAATAAAGAAGATAAACAACTCAAGTTATAACTATGATTAGATTTAATAATAAGTTGGTTTTATTTTAATTAAACAATAAAAAAATAAACAATGATAATAAATGTGTAAAATTTAAAAAACAATCATGAAAACTAAAAAAAAAACTTTGAAAGCATGAAAATGGATAAAAAAACAAAACAAAATCCTGAGTCAACCCAGGATAACACGATAGACATGTAACCGGGGTAATAAAGGGCAAGCCAACCTGGATTAACCCGCAAAACCCATGGCCTATATGTCATGAGATTGGGATAACCCGAAAGAAAAAAATTGAAGAAAATCACAAAAGGAATTTTTATATATATAGAAAAAAATTAATGCCGAATGATGAAATCGAAAAAGAAAATAAGTAAAAAAAAAAAAAGATGTTGACCTCCGTTAACATTTTAAACTCGAGACCTGATTATTAGACTATAAGCATCATACATAGAACAAATACAAAGTGTAATCCTCGGTGAATCAAATGCTAAAGGATAAAATTAGAAGGAAAAAAAACTATTCAAAAGGATCTAAAATAAAAATAATAGTAATTAAAAGAATGAGAATGAAAATCAAAATAAAAAATAAACTAAACGGCAATTAAACATTTTCGATTGAAATGATGTTAAATTGAAAAAAGAAACATATCTTTAACAAAAAGAAAAAGAATGAGGACCAAATTGAAAAAAATAATACACCATAAACTTAGATTGAAGAATGAAATTGAAAACTTATAAAATGTTATAAAAAGGTCAAGGAAATAAATCAAAAATCAAACGAATATGGAACAAATTGAAAAAAAAAAATTATATAACAAATTGAAATTGAAGGACTAAATCAGAAACAAACAAAATTTTTACAAAAGAGGTAAGAAAAAAACTAAAAATCAAAAGAATAAAGCTTGAAGTTGAAATATCAACAATAAAGAGGATTTTCCTGTAATTATAGGGGGCTAAAGAAAAGAATAAAAAAAAGTCCACCGATGATAAACCACCTACCCAACACTAACATGCATAGTACTAATAGAGAGAAGACACGATGGTCATTCCAATGATACAGCGGAAGAGTAGTGTTGACCACCTAGAGGCGCCCCACGCACCACCCAGTAATGTGGGCACCTCCCAACACATGCGTCAACAACTTTATTTATTTTTAATAATATTTAATATTGATTAAAATACCATAATGACCTCGATGAAATATTAAATAACAAAAAAAAAACTTAAAAAGATAAAAATAACCCTAGACTAAAGGCAACCTTTTTTATTAATTTATGGGCATATAAGTAATTTAAATGTGCATTCAAAAGTGAAAACCCAAAACTGCCTCTAGACACCATGCATATTTTTTTTTGCTTTCAAGGGTATTTAGTAGTTTTATTGTTCATAAAAAAGTGAAAGGCCATCCTACCCCTATCAACCAAGCTAAATGTTTTTTGATTGGGGGAAAATTGCAATTTCACTGTTGTAATCCACAATGAAATAAGTTTGGTGCTAGTGAAGGCTTGTTAGGCCCCCTTTCCCTTTTAGTTTATTTGTTATATAGTTGGGAACTGGGTTACTTTTGCTTTATGTTGCAGGTTGAACCAAAATTCTTTAAGCATAAAAAATTATTGTTCAGGCCATGGGAAACTCTTTGACATTGTCATTAAACTCGGTTCAACAAGTCAAACTTGAAAACTCTCGACGTAACTACTTGTCTAGCTCGAGTTTTAAATTATATTGTATGGGAGTTGTCTTGAAGTGAATGAATCGACTTGGCATGTTAAAAGGAAGAAAATCAAATGACAAAAAAACAGAGAGACTAGGTGCATGGGACCGAAGACAATTTAGACGATCAGTAAAAAGTGGTTTGACTTTTTAAAAAATTCAAGATGACATTTTAAAAAAAATTAAAACGACAATATATTGAATAGACCAAAAGTAATCACAAGTTCACTAACATTTTTTTATTTAATCATATAATAAAAAATAAAAACCAATTCAAAATCGATCAAATATTAAATGATGAGATTGAAAAAAAAATCAACAAAAACTCAATGTTGATAAATTAAATTGAAAAAAAAAAAAGCTATAATAGGCACGCAACCTATGTGGCCCAGCAATATGAGCTTTAAAACAAATCCTAGGCATGTGGTCCTAGGGTAGGCCTGCATGTCGTGGCCATATTGTTTTCCTTCTTTTAAAGAGAGGACAACTCTTAAAGTTTTGAAAAAAACAATTGTGGCTAAAATATCAGGGTTGGGGCTTTTTAGGTTGGAAATGCTCTTTCAACTCATTTTCATCCAAAAACATCTAATAAACAATGTAAAAACCTTCTTAAACCACCTACCAACTCCAAATCAGCCTAAAATCACCGAAAAATGAAAATAAACCAAATAAAATAAAAATGGGTCTCGATCTTCTTATTCATGCATGTTTGTAGGAAAAACCTACCATTATCAAACTTCTCTTGGAATGGATCTTGATGACAGTAAAAACAACGAGTTTTGTCGTTGATAACTGAAGAAATTAACAATGTTCTCTCTCATAATTTTCAGGTGACTTTTTCTCTCTTCTCTTGGAATTAAAGACTGAAATGTGAGAAAAATAAACTTTTGAATCAAAATTAAAATTATAAAAATATAAAGACTGAAAAAGAAAGAAAAGGAAAGTGTGAGGTGAAAAAGAACTTTTCCATTGAATTTTACATTGCTCGTGAGGGATTTTACACTTTGTTCTTTAAAACAAAAAAAAAAAAAAAATGGTCCATCCTTAACAAGTTTTCACATATTGATCATAAAATTAGGCATAAAATGTTACAATTGAAAAAAAATTAAGGATGAAAAAAAATATATATATTGTTCACTACTATAGTGAAATCCTAAATATTTTAATTTTTATTCTAATATAATTATAGTAAATTCGTGGACTAGATAATTGATTAGTGGCGATCAATCACTATTATTCTTTTATATTTGGTATTTTTTATGCAATTTGTTCAAATTTTAATAATATTATCTTTTTTCTCATTGTTAAAGTAAATATTGAATATTTTTTATTTTAATAAAAAATTTAAATATTTATAGAAAAAATTAAATGTTTGGTAGATAATAATTAATGAAGTCTAATGTGATTTTATTGATTTATGATTTAATATTTTGAAAAACATCTCTTTTTTTACTTGTTTAAAAACTTTTTTAACTTTTTAATAGTTAGAATAAAATACCAACAAAAAAATAGGAGATAAGTAGTCGATATATAATTAATACTAACATGCACTTGTTGTATGTTGTGGGTCTGTATTTTTTTTTCTCCATAAAATACAATGTTCAGATGTCGCAAGTGCATTTTAAAAGAATAAGAAAAACCAACAACTCTAGTTATATCCTTGACCAAGTTTAATAAGTTGGTTTTATTTTAATTAGACAATAAAAAAATAAGCAATGGTAATAAACAAGAAAAATTTGTAAAATAAAATCATGAAAACTCGGAGAGAAAAAACCTTTAAAATCTTGAAAATAGATTAAAAAAAGAAAAAAAAACTCGAGTTAACTTAAGATAGCATGATAGACACGTAACTTTAAGTAATAAAGGATGAGCCAACCTGGGTTAACCCGCAAAACCTGTGGCCTATGTTATGAGATTAAGATAACTGGATAAAAAAAAAATTTTAAAAGAAAATCACAAACAAAATGTTTATTTTTTGGGAAAAAAAAAACCAATGTCAAATGATGAAATCGAAAAGGAAAACAAGTAAAAAAAAGATGTTGACCCACGTTAACTTTCTAAACTCGTGGCCTAGTTATTTGACCAAAAACATCATACATGGAAAAAATAAGAAGCCTAATTCGTAGCAAATCAAACGATGAATGATGAAACAAAAAAAAAATACACAAAAGGATCTAAAATAAATAAAAAATAGTAATTAAAAGAATAAAGGTCAAAATAAAAATAAAAACCCTAATTCGTAGCAAATCAAACGATGAATGATGAAACAAAAAAAAATACACAAAAGGATCTAAAATAAATAAAAAATAGTAATTAAAAGAATGAAGGTCAAAATAAAAATAAAAACAAATTATAGGGCAACTAAATTTTTTTTATTGAAACGTTAAACTGAAAATAAAAATAACTTTAACAAAAAGAAGAAAAAAAGAATGTGGACCAAATTGAAAAAAAATAATACATCATAAACTTGGATTGAAGAATGAAATTGAAAACTAATAAAACTTTTATAAAATGGTCAAATAAGTAAATCAAAAATCAAAAAAATAAAGATCAAATTGAAAAAAATATATATATGAAAAATTAAAATTATAGAACTAAATCGAAAACAAACAAAACTTTTACAAAAAAAACTAAGAATAGAAATTAAAAATCAAAAGAATAAGGATTAATGTTGAAATATCAACAATATAGAAGACATCCATGTAATTATGGGAGGAAAAGAGTAAAAAAAGAGGCCCACTAGTGATAAGCCTCCCACCTGACATCGACATGCATCGTAACAGTAGGAAGAGCACATGGCGGCGCTTCTAATGATATGGTGGAAGAGCAGTGTTGACCACCAAGAGGGGTCGCATGTGCCGCCAAAGACGTGTAGGCGCCTCCCAACGCATGCTCTAGTAGCTTTTATATTTTAATAATATTTAATATTTATTAAAATACCATAATGCCCTTGATCAGTAATAACAAAAACAACAATATTACAAAGACAAAAATTACCTTAGATTAAAGATAATTTTTTTTAACTTTAAGGGCATTTAAGTAATTTAAATGTCAAGAGTGAAAAAACAAAACTACCCCTAGACATCATGCATATACTTTTTTTTGCTTTCAAGGGCATTTTCACAGTTTCACTATTCATAAAAGAAAAGACTATCCTACCCCTATCAATCAAGCTAAATGTTATTTGATTAGGAGAAATCGTAATTACATTGTTGTAATACACAGTTAAATGAGTCTGATGCTACAGTAAAGGCATTGTTGATACCCCATTTCCCTTATAGTTTATTTGTTATATAGTTGGGAACTTGGTTACATTTTGCTTTATGTTGGGGGTGGACCAATATTTCTTGAACATAAAAAAGTAATGTTCAGACAATAGGTAACTCTTTGACATTATTATTAAATCGGGTCTAATGAGTTAAACTTTAAAACTCTCGACCAACTCCTTGTTTAGCCCGGGTTTCAAATTAAATTGTGTGGAAGTTACCTCAACTTGAGTGAGTCCATTTGATGGGTCCAAAGGCAAAAAATTCAAATGAGAAAAAAAAAAACAAAAAAAGAGATTAGGTGCACGGGACCACAGACAGCTTGGACAATTGGTAAAGGTAGTTTGGCTTTTAAAGAAATTCAAGATCACATCTTCTCTTAAAAAAAAAACCATTAAAACGAAAACGTATAGGATAAACTCAAGTAATTTTAGATTAACTAGTTAAACCAATAACCTCAATTATAGACTCCAATGAGTTCACTAATATTTTTTTATTTATTCATATAATATAAAAAATAAAGACAAGTTCAAAATTAGTCAAATATTAAAGAATGAGATTAAAAAAAAATAATCTTAGATAGCCCACATCATACATAGGCTTTAAAAAAAGCCTAGGCATGTGGTCCTAAAGTAGGCCCACATGTTAGGGACATTTTTTTTCATATTTTAAGAGGCGGACAGCCTTTATTTGTTTGAAAAACAAATGGTGGCCAGAAAATCAAGGGTGTGGTGTTTTAGGGTTAAAATCTTATTTCAATCTATTTTCACCCAAAAAAACTTAATAAACCTTTATAGGAAAAACTCACCACCATCAAACTTCCCTTAGAATGGATCTTCATGACAACAAGAATGGCAAGTTTAATCGCTGAAAAGTGAAGAAACCGACAATGTTCTCTCTTCTCACCTTTTTCAAGTGACTTTCTCTCTCCTATCTTGAACTCAGAGATTAAAATGTGAAGAAAATAAACTCTTAAATCAAAATTGAAATTACAAAAAATATAGGGACTGAAAAGGAAGAAAAAAGAAGTATAGGGGTGAAAAAAGAACTTTTCCATTGAATTTTAGATTGGTTATAGGGGATTTTACACTTTGATCTTCTTTTTTAAAAAAAAAAAATTCCATCTTTAACATGTTTCAATTGCAAACAAAAAAAATTTAAGGATGAAAATGAAAAAAAAAAGTTTATTGTTCACTATTATAGTGAATTCCATAGATGTTTTAATTTTTATTATAATATATTTTTTATATTTTCTTTTCATGTATAAACATTAGCTTCTTTCTATAAATTCACGTAATTGTATGTGGCATCATATAAATTACATGTCTAATGTCTAGAATAAAGTTGTAGTTTCTCAAAACACCAATCTCATCCACGATTTAGGAACTTGTGCTGATGAATTAAATTAATGATTCTTCTAATGGATAATGGTCATCCACAAACACATTTTTTGATCATTGCATGAAAACTAGTTGAAGGCATTGTAATGCTCTCTTCATATTCCCAATCAGTTTCTAAATTTTCCATACTAACCAATAGTCTATATATGATCAAAAGGATAATTGAAAGGTAAAACATGCTTATCAAAAAAACAACTACAATCATCTTACAATAAAATACAAAAAATTATATATAATAGAATCTTACAATCATTAAAGGATAGATGATCAAGATTTTTTTTTAAGGGTTTTCTCTTAAACCATGAAAAATCAACATCCCTAATCATATAGTAGAATCTCTTTTTCAATCCCTCATTGTTGTGAATAGAACTTGTATATACAAAAAATAAACAACCATTTTATTCTTTTTAGCAAATCTGATATGAACTCAAAGAGTAAGAACCTTATGGCTTAAAAAGCTAAAATCAAGTTAAAAAAAACAAGACCTAATGATTACCTAAACCAAATAACAATAGTTATTGAATGAAAAACTCAACTCATTGATTATAAAGAGTCAAGAACTAGAATTATAACGATGAATGTCACAAAGAAGTAATCTTTGATAAGTTTTGAAGAGTTCAATGAAAAACTAAGAGTATAAGCAACCTTGCACACATAATATTATCTCTAAAATTAAAATATCCCTAAGAAATCTATATACAATTTCAATAACCCTATTTTTACTTGGCAAAACATCCTGAACAAGTTGGAAAAATAACAAAAGAGTTCTAAATAAAATAGAAAAAAAATCCTAGATCAACTAGGAAAATATTGTAAATCTCAAATAGTAACTTCTATACATAATCACAAGATCATTACAATATCATAACGCTATAAAATTTCAGCCCTATAGAAAAAAAAAGCCTTTAAAATATTTTTATAAACTTTCACCTCGATCCAACAGCTGATCAAAAGTTATGCCTCTTAATATAAAAATATATATTAGAAAAATATGTTCAATGTGAATGCTTTAAGGCTGAGAACCAACTCCTTCCTTTGCATGAGTTACATTAATTAAAGCCCGATCATAACTTGTTGTAATCTTGATGCTTGTCTTAGCCCAAATATCTTGAATTATTCCATTGAATGCCTCTTTAACTTTTTTTTGCCCTTGACCTTGTAATTGGCGCCTCTAGTTGATCCTTTGAAGATGCTTATTGATTCTCATCATTCCTCTTCTCTTAAAAAGGATTTGACCTTAAATTATCACCTACATTAAATAGAGAATGATAGAAACATTAAAAGTAACATTGACGTCGCTATACTCACCTAGAAGATATGCCTTATCCTCTTGAATTATCTTTTATGGGCTATAAATCTTTTCTTCCTCATATGCGCTCAAACTCATTCACCTAATGCAAAGATAACATAATTATGATCTTTGCTAGTTTTAGATGCATATCACAACCAAAAGTTTTAGATTTATTGATGGAATTTCCCGTCGATATTTATACTCGTAGTCCGTCAAGGCGAAACTTACCGATGTGATTATGGACGAAAATAATTCATTAGAAAAACTATAGTCAGTGATTTGTGATATGTCGGTAAGTCTATTGGTAATAATTTTATAGATGGATTTATATTGACGAACAAAGCTCGCAAAAAATAATTTACACGTTTCATTTTGTCAGTACTTCAATCGTTAAATATAACATATCACCAATAGAAAAATTAAATGTCATTCCATCGATGATTTTTTTTTCATTTTTCGGTGAATTGACATGAAACCATTAAATAGATCCTCTGTTATTTTGTCGGTGAGTAAACTGTGATAGTGACATTTACAGTAATTCTTTTCCAACTCTCTAGAATATACCAACAAACTTTATCTGTTAGTAACCCTATTAGTAATAATTTAAAAATATATATTTTAAAAAAATCTATTAAACAAAAACAAAAAAAATTAAAAAAAATTAAGTTCAAATGAAATTCAAATATTTATTACAAATTTAAACATTTATAAGTTCAAATACAATTAATCTAGAATACATGCGCTGGAGGAGGAGGAAAAGTAGGCGGGTGTTCGCCTAAACCATGGGATGAATAAAAATGAGCACATGTACCACTCATTTGTGATCTCATCTTCATTTCCAATCAACGGAGTTCAGCCATCTCAGCATTGACTCATTCATAACCAGCAGCAAGATGGGTCGTCCAATCTTTAACTTGCTAGTCTAGAATCACCTCAAACTCCAGAGTTTGAATGCTCAAAACCAATTACGAGCATCCAATTGTTGAAACATTGTGGGTCATCCATAAGAACTAAATTGTAATGTTAGACAGATCATACACCTGATTTTTATCGGGTTCATCGGACGATCCTGCCTTCACCCACAAATCCAGATCGAAATCCAGATAGGTCAAAAGATTGTCACCATATCTCTCCTTCAACTCGATGTTATATGTATCCTAAAAACGTTAGCAAAAATTAAAAAAAATAATAATTAAAAAAATATTTAAAACAACATACCACAAAGTGCTAAGCTCGGCTATCCACGAGTTGTTGCACCTCTTTTTGGCATTCATCAATTCGCAAGTGCGTTTTCATAAAAAGCTCATTCAAACTTTGTTTGCATCCAAGAACCATAGCCTGCAAGAGAAAATTATTGTTACTTAAATATATTTATAAAAAAATAACAAATAAAAAAATAGATGTAATTAAAAAGAATTTTACCATCTTCTTCGCATGTAAAACGAATAGAATGAGCCGTTAGTGTGCATGGTAACGAAACCATGAACACGCCGGTTCCAATTCTCCACACCAGAGTGTGATCGCGCATAAAATGATTGGACATCACGTGCTAAATATATTTCACCCACACGACCTCTGAGACATACGGAGGTTTGAAATCCTTCTATATCGCCACCTCCTTCTAGCTTGGAAGCTCTATTTTTTTCGTGTATTTTTTGCTTTTTTTTACACTTCATACAAAAAATAACACAACCTATATGGTTCAAATGAATTATCTGATAGTAAATGAATAATAAAGTTGAATAAAAGGATTAAATTTTTTTATCTTGATTTTAATCTTACCTAGTTGCAGCGTGATTCTCCCAAACCCTCCTTGTAATAGCATTGTCAACTCTATCCCATTCAGATTTTTCCATGCAGTTAAAATTTGTATAAGAAAAATTTCATTACAAAGTTAATAAACTAACCAAATCAACATAATAAAACAATATTTAAGTTGATACTAACATTAAACCTTCTGAACCATGTATCAATCATAGGTTTCCATTCAGGATATTTGAAAACCTAACTTCATTTAAACAATGAAATTTCCATTAGCGATTTGATTGCCAATGTCATGGTTTTGATAGCCTTAATGTTTATAAACCTAAAAAAGAATTCGTTAATTCAAAATTAATTTTCTAAAAATTATTAACATGTCGATGTGAAGGGAAAACAAACTTCCATTGAAAATCATTCTTACACTAAGCCTGGTACTTCCGAGTAAATGAATCTCATTATGAAGGGACCTCCTCTCGACATGGCATCATCATAGACGGATTCCTGTGTCTCAGGTGCTTGTTCTTAGTCTGCACCTAACGATTCATGATCTTCAAAAACGCTATTAGAAGAACTAGCAGCAATCATATCCGTATGACATGCTATTTACTTTTCCTGAGGCATCTATACAAATTAAACGATTAAGATACCATAAACCATTCCTATTTTAAAAACATTCGGCAACACCTTTTCTATACAAGAAACTACCTAAAAGTTTTAAACATGCAAATAAACAACAATTTAAATTGGATTGCACAAACTAGTTGATTTTATTTCAATCTATGTCAATCGAATAATTTCAATTATGTTAATATAATTAAATTTTCAATTAACTTTGGTACTTCCATTTGCGAAATGATCATAAAATGTTAATATAAACACTTAAATGATCTATAATATCAATATTTCACATTAAAAACTTTTCATTTATCCTAACTATTATCTTAGATTTTTTTTTCATTTATGATGGCTACTATTTTGGTTATTTTCATTATTATTCAAAATTGTTGGTTAACACCAAAAAAATGAATTAGCTAACCATGTTAATAAGAGAAAATTAAATTTAAAAAAAACAATTCCAACAATCTATATACAATCTTTAAAGAACATAAAAATTAAAAATAAATTAAAAAAAATCCAACAATCTATATACAATCATTAAATAACATAAAATTAGAAAAAAAAAACAATTAGAAAAATTCCACCAATCTATATACAATCATTAAAGAACAGAAAAATTAAAAAACAAAATTAAAAAATTCCAACAATCTATATACAATCATTAAAAACATAAAATTAAAAAAATAAAAAATTCCAATAACGTTTTTACAATTTTTAATGATAGAAAAATTAAAAAAAAAAAGTGCCATCAAGATTTATGCAATTATTTATAAAAGAAAAATTTAAGGAAAAATAAAAAAATGCCATCAATATTTATACAATTATTTGTAACAAAGATTTTCAAAAACACAACAAATTTCCATTAAAATTTATATAATTATTAATAACATAAAAATATAAAAAAAATGCAAAACAAAAATGTGAAAAACACACACACACAAAAAGAGAAGGAAAAAGAAGAATCTTACCTCAATGTTGAGTTTTCCCGAGCCCAAGAAGAGAAAAATGAATCCTAAATAAATAAATAGAGAATAAGAGAAGGAGAAAAGAGGATAAGACATACCTGCGCGTGGAGAAGAAGAGAAAAGAAGATAATGGGTTGAGGAACGAAAGAAGGAGAGAAGAGAAAGAAAGATGAAGATTTGGGAGGAGGAGAGAAGAAGCTGCAGAAGAAGAGAGAATAAGAAAAATGTGTCTGTCTATTCTGATTTTTTGGATTCTGGTCTTTTAATTTGGGGCTTTGGTACTGAAAGTTTTACCGACGAACAATTAAATATTAATATTTTTATTTTTTTTATCAATGTATCCGTTTGTAAAGTCTAATTGAAATTTTCAATTTAATTGAAAATTTTTAAAAACTCTCCAACTATCACTGACTATTTTTTTATCTATCGGTTATTTCGTATGTACTGACCAGTAATAAATAGTGTAAGTGAGAAGTGAATAGTAACTTAACTCTCGGGAAAATACCGACATAAATTAACTATCAGTGAATCTTTATGTATCGAACAACAATAAACAGTGCAAGTGAGAGGTGAACAATAATTTAGCTCTCAGAAAAATACAAACGGACATTAACTTTTGGTGATCCCGTATGTATTGAACACAATGAACAATGTCAGTGAGAAAGAGAGTTCATATTAAGTGTTTTTTTACCTTTAAAATTCATGAAAAAAACATATAGGAGCTGGGATAATTTTTTGTTTTTTTAGGGTCATGGATATGTTTATAAGGATTACAAAGGTGTTTTTATAGGTGTTTACAGTTAAAAATTGGCTGAAATAATGGTTTTTAAGGTCAAAACAACTTAAGCCATGATTTTTCAGCCACTATAATGGTCGGAATCTGATCAAATTAGACGATGCGTCATCTTACTCAATAAGAGACACGTCTAATTTTAAAAAAAAAATTGGGGCGGACAACAATTGCAACAAAAAAAAATAAGGGTTCGGTGTGAGCCTTCCAGGGCAAGCCCATATATAAGCCTTGACGAAATGGGTCAGGCCAAGTAGCGTCTTACCTTTTTTTTTTCTTTTTTTTTTTTCTAATTCTTTTTTAAAATTATTATATATATATATATTTATATATTTAGATTAAAACTCATTCTCTCTTTTATTTTATTTAAAGAACATCTTTTAAATGACAATTATTTTTTTGATTATACATTTAAATTTTGAGGAGTTTTTTTTATTCATCTATATATATATATATATATATATATATATATATATATATATATTTTGGGTACAGATGAACTTTATTTTTTAAAATAAAAAAATCTTATTTTTAGATAATATTTCTAATATGGGTAGTCTTGCATAGTGTTTTTTTCCTCTTTTATTTTATTTATTCAATTTAATTTGTATATCTATTTTTATTATTATTTGCTTGAATACAAATATTATTTTAATAATTAAATTTAGCAAACACAACCGGGTAAATATCTTTTCTTGCGAGAATAAATATCTTGATTTATATTTGTCTCTTAATTTTTTTATTTTTTATTTTTAGTTATCATTTATATTTTTTTTCATTTATTAACATATATAGTTCTCGATTTATCTGATTACACATATGCATAAAATTTATTTTTTTCACTAAAGAAATTTCAAATACAAAAACGCGTTGAAAAAGCTTGTGTATATAATTTTTTTATTTGAAAAAAAATATTTGACTCGCGGTGAAGCACGGTCGATATCCAGTGTATCATAATTTTCTATACAAATTAGCCAGGGATGATAAGCTTCTTAAATCCCAATATGCAAGGAATGGCTTGAACTAAATTCATTCTAGGAAGCAGAATGTGTCATGAAGCAGCAAGATGAGCCAACCAAGGAAGCAAATTGTCATGGACCAAGTCTGGTTTGTCATCATGAGGACAGTGTCCAA